>ERZ1292630.82-Hain-H41-02um-R3-82-length-107116-cov-10_pt2 | contig 59229 bp, 55 predicted proteins | sample MGYA00564408_ERZ1292630 | MGnify/ENA primary metagenome ERZ1292630 (study PRJEB36523, sample SAMEA6512641) | groundwater metagenome | collected 2019-01-08 | study: AquaDiva: Metagenomics assemblies of 32 groundwater samples
GCCGGGGCCGACCACCCGCGCCGGGACCCGTGCCGGGGCCGACCACCCGCGCCGGGACCCGTGCCGGGGCCGACCGCCGTGTCGCATCTGTTCGTCCACCTCGGTCGGTCACGAGTCGAGCGGGGCGCTCTCCACGTTCGCCGAGCGGGGCGCTCTCCACGTTCGCCGAGCGGGGCGCTCTCCACGTTCGCCGAGCGGCCATGTCTCCCAGTCAACATTTCGAGGTCGAAGGACCTCGGATCGACTCGGTCGGCGGCCCCGGCGTGGTCTTCGAGCGGCCATGATGACTCGGAGTCATCGAATCGAGCAGAACGGGGGCCGTCGGCGCGAGGTGACCCGCCTCGGCACCGATTTGATGACTGGTAGGCAACGAAGACTCGGGGTCACGACGCTGTTGGCCATGCAGCGGCCGCGAGCCCTTCGCCGGGCCGCCGTCGGGCCGTCGCGGACGCGTTTGTCATAGGGTCGGGCTAGCATGGCCCGATGAATGAGTCGATGACGAGCAGCCCCGCCGGTCACATCGAAGCCCTGCCCGCGGGCGTCGAGATCGTCGGGCACGATGGACCCGGCATCGCCGAGATCCTTACGCCTGGAGCATTGGCACTCGTCGCCGACCTGGAGCGGCGGTTCGGGCCGCGTCGGCAGGAGCTCTTGGCGGCGCGGGCCGCGCGGCAGGCGCGCTTGGACGCCGGTGAGATGCCCGACTTCCGCGACGACACACGCGAGATCCGGGAGGGAGACTGGCGGGTCGCGTCGGCACCCGCGGACTTCGACGACCGCAGGGTCGAGATCACGGGCCCGGCCGAGGCGAAGATGATGATCAACGCCCTGAACTCGGGGGCACGCTGCTTCATGGCCGACATCGAGGATTCGCTTTCGCCGACGTGGGAGAACGTCGTCGGGGCGCAGCTCGCGATCCGCGACGCCGCCCGGCGGACCCTCGCATTCACCAGCCCGGAGGGCAAGGAGTACCGGCTCGGCGAGCACCCCGCCACGCTCGTCGTCCGGCCCCGCGGCTGGCACCTCGAAGAACGTCACGTCCTCGTCGACGGTGAGCCGGTGTCCGCCTCGCTGTTCGACTTCGGGCTGTACATGGTCCACAGCACCGCGGAGCTCCTCCGGCAGGGGAGCGGCCCGTACCTGTACCTGCCGAAGCTCGAATCGAGCGAGGAGGCGCGGCTCTGGAACGATGCCTTCGTGTTTGCCCAGGACGCGGTCGGGATCCCGCAGGGTTCGATCCGGGCCACGGTCCTCATCGAGACCATCCTCGCCGCATTCGAGATGGACGAGATCCTGTATGAGCTGCGTGACCACTCGGCCGGCCTGAACGCGGGTCGCTGGGACTACCTGTTCAGCGCGATCAAGAAGTTTCGCGCGGACCCGTCGAAAGCATTGCCGGATCGGGCGCAACTGACGATGACGACGCCGTTCATGCGCGCCTACACGGAGCTGCTCGTGGCGACGTGCCACCGACGCGGTGCGCACGCGATCGGCGGGATGGCCGCCTTCATCCCGAATCGTCGCGACCCCGAGGTCACGGACGTGGCCATGACCAGGGTCCGCGCGGACAAGGAACGGGAGTCCGGCGATGGGTTCGACGGGACGTGGGTCGCGCATCCGGACCTCGTGCCGCTCGCGACGGAGATCTTCGACGGGGTGCTGGGCGCGGCCGCGAACCAGAAGAGCCGGCTCCGGGACGACGTCGCGGTGAGCGCAGCGGATCTGCTGGACCTGCGGGTTCCGGGAGGTGCGGTCACGGTCGAGGGGGTCCGGGTCAACACCGCCGTCGCGGTCCGCTATCTCGACTCGTGGTTGCGGGGCGTCGGCGCGGCGGCGATCGACAACCTCATGGAGGACGTGGCCACGGCCGAGATCTCCCGCTCGCAGCTCTGGCAATGGCGTGTGACCGGCGCGACCCTCGACGACGGCGCGACGTTCGATGCCGACCGCTACCGCTTGATCCGTGATGAGGTGATGGGAATGCTGCCGCGGGACCCGGCGGGCGACCGCCTCGACGATGCCATCGCCCTCCTTGACCGCCTGGTCCTCGACGACGACTTCGCGGAGTTCCTCACACTCGACGCCTACCGTCTTCTCGAGTGAACCTGCTGCGAGGCGGGGTGTACCAGCCCGGTGTCTGCAACATCGGTTCGGTCGAGATCACCCGCCGGCGCCGTGCGGGGCACGTCGGGCTGATCCTGACCATCGTCACACTGGGGGTGCTGGCTGCGATCGGCGCACCGCCCCTGGCTCGGCTGCTCGTCGGATTGCCCGCGATCATGGCCGCGACGGGCTACCTCCAGGCGTGGTTCAGGTTCTGCGTCGCGTTCGGCTCGGCGGGCGTCTTCAACTTCGGCCCCACCGGGACGACGGCAGCGGTCCCGGACGCCGCCGCACGATCGCGCGACCGGGCGACCGCCCTCCGGATCGGCCTGATCGCGGCGACGATCGGTGTTTCCGCTGGCGTGCTCGCGGCAGCGTTGCCGGTCTGACGTTGCAGCGGCCGACGCCGAGTCCTGGGCGCGAGCCCCGGCCGAAGCCGAGTCCTGGGCGCGAGCCACGACGCGAGCCTCGGCGAAGGTCCCCAACCTTGCCCAAACCTGACAGACGCTACTCACCTGACCATCAGGTCAACCCCCCACGACCCGAACCTGCCAGACGATCCTCCAGTGAACGTCTGTCACCCTCGGGTTCGGCCCCGCGTGCACGTACCCCTCGTGGGGACCCGCAACGAAGCTCTCGAAGTCTGCCGCGTGCTCGTTGGAGTCTCGTCTGTCAGGAATGACAGTGCCGCGATGGGTCCGGATGGTCGGGCCAGCCAACCCTCCACCGCTCGGCCATCCTGGGGGAATGCGGAACGGAGAGCAGAGCGGTGATCCGACAACCGCCGACGGTTCGTTCGCGTGTCGGTCACCACCACCCAGCTGCCGACCTGCGCCGGCTCCCAGCCGAAGGGCGCAACGATCACCGCCGCGAGCCTTCGCCGCCGATCCATCGTCGCGAGGAGGTCGCCGATGTCGACGATCTGCGTCTTGAGCTCGACGATGAGCACCGTCCGGCGTCCCGCATGCCATGCGACGATGTCGACGACGCCGCGCTCGCCGAAGTGGCTGAACGAGACCTCAGGCCGCGCGGTCCACCCCGCGGCGCCGAGCACCCGCGACACCTGCTCGTGCATCCGGGCGTGGCCGGCCGCGAGCATTCCGTCGAGCGCGGCCCCGCGCCACCGAAGCACGACCTCGATCCGCATCTCGAGCACGACGCCGACGCGTCGGAGGAGGGCGATCGAGACCCGCTCGACGTGCCCGCGCTCGATCCGCGAGTAGGCTGACCGCGAGATCCCGGCCCGATCGGCCACGTCCTGCTGCCGCCAGCCGAGCCGCAGTCGGACGCGGCGGAATGCGAGCCCGAGGCGCTGATCGTCCACCGCGCATCAGTGTGGTGCCGGACGGTTATCCGCGGCTCAACCGCCGCACAGGGTCCACATCGCCGCAAGGTGGCTGTTGAGACATCGACGTCGGCAGAGCACAATCCGTCCGTGGACTCGCTATGGCGAATCTCCGGGTACGGCGTCGTCGCCGGTCTCGCGGCCGCCGCGGCGGGGCTCCTCACGCTCCTCCTCCACATGGGCGCACTCATACTGGGCCAACCCGGCACTTCATTCGAGGACGCCTACGGGCAGGGCCGGTTGCCCTGGATCCCGATCGCGTTCTGGCTGATGCTCGCCGGCCTGACCGTCGCGGCGGCCTTCGGTTTCCTCGCGGTGTTTCTACGGGGGCCCACGCTCGCCCGACTCGTGGTGCTCCTCCCGGCCGCGCCCGTCGCCTTCTGGTGGTTCTGGGCGTCTCTTCCACCGCCCGGCGGCGCCCCCTGTGACCCGGGAGCCTGCGCCCCGCGAGTGGCGGACCCGGTCGCACTCGCCTATTCCCTGCCCGAGCTGACGGCACTCTATCTCGTCATTCCGGCCGCGGTCATCGTGGTGATGGCACTCCTGGCCAGACGACGCCCCCGGGCGACCTGATCTACCCGGGATCGTCGTGCTTGCGCGCTCTCAACTGCCCCGGTACGTCGTCATCGAGAACGGCGAGAGCAGGAGCGGGACGTGATAGCTCCGCGTCGTGTCGATGATCCGCAAGTCGATCGACATGCGCCGGAAGAAGCGGTCTTCGCCGACCTCGCCGCGAGGCCCGGCAAGGGCGAACTCGAGGCGGTAGTCGCCGGGTGACATCGGTCGCTCGAGGAGGTCGCGGACCCGGCCGTCGGAATCGGTGAGGGTCTGGGTCAAGCGAATCGGTCGATCGTCTTCGCCCACCTTGTAGAGCGACACGCGGACGCCCACGGCAGGCTGGCCGAGCTCCGTGTCGAGGACGTGGGTCGAGATGGTCGGGCCGGTCGGGCCGCTCTGGCCGGCGGCAGGGGCGTCGTCGGCTGGTCCGGTGGCATCCGCCACGCGTTATCCTCCGTGCATGGGAACCCTGAAGATCGAGATCGGCGACCTCCACTTTAGCGCCCACTGGGAGGCCGACGCGCCACAGACGCGCGACGCCATCCGGCGGCTGCTGCCGCTGACGTCGCAGCTCATCCACTGCCGCTGGACCGGCGAGTCGACGTGGATCCCGTTCGGCGACTACCGTCCGGGCATCGACTACGAGAATCACACCTCACACCCCGCGCCGGGCCAGCTTGCGCTCTATCCCGGTGGGATCAGCGAGTGCGAGATCTTCGTGCCGTACGGCGGCGCAACGCTGGCATCGAAGGTGGGACAGCTTGCGGCGAACCACTTCGCGACCATCGATCCCGACGAGGGTTGGGCGGATCGGCTCCGCGAGGTCGGGCGGCGCTGCCTGTGGGAGGGCGCGCAGGACATCTCGATCGTCGAAGTCGAGTGACGCGGGCGGTCCGATGTCGGGCGGCGGCGACCGATCACCGGTGACCGATCACCGATGACCGACCTCCTCGTGCGCGGCGGCACGGTCGTCACGGCCACCGGCTCGTCCGTCGCGGATGTCGCGATCGAGGGCGGTCGGATCCGCGAGGTCGCGCCCGATCTGGGCGGGTTGGCGGCGAACGCGCACGAGGTCGTCGACGCTTCGGGGTTGCTCGTGCTGCCGGGCGCTGTCGACGTCCACACGCACACTCGGGTCGCGACCGACGCCGAGCCGGACCGCTTCTTCCAGGATTCCGTGGCCGCAGCCTTCGGCGGCACGACGACGTTCCTTGCCTTCAACAACCCGGGGACCGGCTCGTCGCCGGCGGCCGAGCGGTCACTCATGGCGGGCCTCAAGGAGTGGCGGGCGGCCACGTCCCAGGACAGTGCTGTCGACTACGCGGTGAGCCTCGCGATCTCGGGCCGGATGGACGACCCGGTGGCGGAACTTCCCGCGGTCATCGGCGAAGGCGTCCCGACGGCGAAGGCGTTCATGGTCTTCGACTTCCGTCTCGCCGACGAGCGGATCTACCAGGCGATGCGGGTCATGGGCGAGCGCGGCGGGCTGCTCGAGGTCCACTGCGAGGACCCCGTGCTCATCGACACGGCGGTCGCCGCGGCACTTCAGCGTGGTGACACGTCACCGCGCTACCACGCTACAACGCGATCGACGACGGCCGAAGGGGTCGCCACGGCCCGGGCGTTGGCCTTCGCCCAGCAGGCTGATGCGCCCGTCCACGTCGTCCACCTGTCCGCCGCCGATGCCCTCCGCCACGTCCGCGAAGCTCGAGCCGCCGGTGTGCGCGTGACCGCCGAGACCTGTCCGCATTACCTCGCCCTGACCGACGAGCGGTACGACGACCCCGACGACGCGACGGTGGCCCGCTACGTCATCTCGCCGCCGCTCCGATCCGCGGTCGACCAGGAGGCGCTGTGGGCGGGGCTGGCGTCGGGCGATCTCGACCTCGTCGCCACCGACCACGTCCCCGATCGCGTCGCCGTGGAGAAAGCCGAAGCCGCCCGCGGGATCCCGTTCGACCGAATTTCGAACGGGGCGCCCGGGATCGAAACGCTGCTGTCGATCGTGTACGGGTTCGGGGTCGCGAAAGGGCGCCTGACCATCGAGCGGATGGTCGACCTGCTGTCGACGACGCCGGCCCGCCGGTTCGGCCTCACCTCGAAAGGCGCGATCGAAGCCGGCCGTGACGCGGACCTCGTCCTGCTCGATCCAGCCGCGCGACGCACACTCCGCGCCGCCGACCTCCACCACACCAGCGACTACACGCCCTATGAGGGTTTCGAGGTCGAGGGCGCGGTCCGGAGCGTCCTCGTCCGTGGCCGCCCGGTTGTCCACGACGGGGTGTACGTCGGCTCGCGTGGCTACGGGACGTTCGTCGCTCGAAGGAACGCAGGGTCGGAGTGACTGGCAATTCGAATTCAGATCACCAGCCGTCCCGCCTCGTTCGCTCGAGCTTTCCGCCGCGGAAGGGGGCTTGCACATCGCGCATCGTGATGCTAGCATCATGCATCATGCATCATGAGTGAACTGAAGCGCACGACCGTGAGCGCCCCGCCGGCCGTCCTGCGAACGCTCGAGGCCGAAGCGGAGCGACGCAATGTGCCGCTTGGGCATGTGCTCCGCGAAGCGGTTGAAGGCTATGCACGCGACCTGCGCGAACGGCGCCGGCCGCGTGTCGGAGTTGCTCGCTCGACCGACGGGGGAAGCGCCGCCGAGCTTGCTGCCGAACCGGTCGCCGACCCTCCGCGCTGATCGTGGCGCTCATCCTTGATACGGGGCCACTCCTGGCTGCCCTCGACGCCGCCGATCCGGATCATCAGCGTTGCGCCAATCTCTTGATGAATGCCGACGAGGACCTCGTCGTTCCTGCGCTCGTGCTATCCGAGCTCGACTACTGGTGCGCGCGGCGACTGCCGCCCGAGGCCTGGCTGATCTTCCTCGACGACGTCTTGGCAGGCGTTTACCGGATCGAACCGCCGACCCCTGCCGACCTTGCCCGCTGTCGTGACCTCCAGTCCGAGTACGCGGATCTCGGGCTGGGCGTCGTCGACGCCAGTGTGGTCGCCCTCGCTGAGCGCCTCGCCGAACCGAAGATCGCGACGCTGGACCAGCGCCACTTCCGCACCGTGGAGCCGCACCACGTGGAGGCGTTCGCGTTCGTTCCGTGAGCCCCGATTCGTCGCGACGGCGCGACGTCGGGCCGGAGGACGACCCTGACTGCCGACCGCGATCAGCCCGGCCCGGCCAACTCGCGATCTGCGCCGAAACGTACGCGCGAAGCGAAGAGCCAGGCGAGGCCGTAGAAGGCGGCGACGATGATCAACAGCGCTTGGTAGCCCGTCACCAGGGCCAGGTACTCGATCGCCCCTCCGAACGTCGCCCCGAGCAGATTGCTCGCAAACGCCATGTCCGCGGTCGTCGTGTCCCGGAACGAGTACGAGAAGACGAGGTTGGCCAGGAACACCGGAGCGAAGGCGACGACGGCCGCGAGTCCATAGCGCACCGGGGGCGGATCGACGAGGAGCGATTCGGGCGGGAGCAGGTACGCGATGGCGATCGAAGCGAAGAGCAGCAGATAGAAGGGCGTCGGCCGTGTGATCGGCCAGCGGGCGTTCACGAAGATGGCCAGCAGGACGCTGGCCAGGATGGCGAAGAACGCCATCGAGTTGACGAGCCACGTCGTGCCGAAGAGGAGGCTGAAGCTCGTCAGGCTGCGTGTGGTGAGGAGCAGGAAGGCAACGCCGAGAACGAAGAAGTGGGGGCTGAAGCGGCGGATGGAGGTCCCCGTCGCTCGCGCGGCGGCAGAGATCGCGATGAGCGCTCCACCGAGCACGATGGCCAGGGCCACGAGGTAATGCGTGCCGATGAAGGGCGTGCGCAGGTACAGGAACGGCCAGTCGTCGGTCGCCGGCCTCGGGAGAGGCAGTCCAACGTCCGGCAGCGCCGTGACCGCTTGACCCGGCGGCCGGCCGTCGCTCAGCCCCGCGACCAGTGGCCCCGCGGCCAGCGCGGCCTTGTGCGCGCCATACACGTTGACCAACGGCTGATGGCCGAAGGCGTCGCCGAGCATCGTCGCCAGCTTCGACACCAGCCATTCGTCGCGGTAGTAGTTGTAGAGGACGAAGATCCCATCGGCCGAGAGGTGCTCCCGAACGCTGAGGAATGCCTCCTCGGTGAACAGGAAGGACTCGAGGCGCAACGATGACTGCTGGCTGACGAGGGTCAGCGAGTCGGGCAGCGCGAAGACGATGAGGTCGTACTTCTTGTCGCTGGTCCTCAGGAAGGCGCGGCCGTCGTTGAGGTAGGCCGTCACCCGCGGATCGTCGTAGGGACGATCGGGGTGCCGCTCGCGCCCGATCTGGAGCAGCCGCGGGTCGATCTCCACGGCATCGACCCGCTCGGCTCCCCGAGCCAGGGCGATGGCGGCGTCCGAGCCGCTGCCCGCGCCGATGATCAGGACCTCGGGATACGTCCGCCCCGGGAACCAGCGATAGACCTGCTCGTAAAACTCCTCGAGCTTGGGCTGCCCAACCGGATGGAGTGCCTGATGCGGGACGCCGTCCACCGTGATATGGACAAGCCCGGTCGAATCGTTGAAGGAATTGATGCGGTAATACGGCGACCAGATGTCACTGCGATGGTCGTTCGCCTGGATGACGACGAGGGCGAAGACCACGGCCAGGACGACCCCGTTGACGAGGGTCCAGATGCTCAGGCGTCGACCCAGCTCGAGCACCGCGACGAGGGCGACGGCGATGCTGAACCACACGACCGGGTCGGCGCCGATGGCCGACAGGATCGTGAACGAGGCGATGCCGGTCAGCGAGCCGGCGATGTCGATCGCATACGCCTTGAGCGGCGGCATGCTCTTCAGCAGCGGGCCCAGCGGCAGCGCAAGAGACGCCATGACGGCCACGACCAGCGCGACGACCAGCGGCAGGATCAGGAAGTTCAGGTCGGCGGCACGGCTGTCGGCCAGACCGAAGAAGAGCTCATCCTGCGATCGCACCTGGACGTTCAGCTGGAGGTTGAAGGACAACGCCACGATCGCCGCGAGCAGGAACGCGAACGGCGACAGGCGCGGACTGGCGCCGCGCCGGCCGAGCAGGATACCGAGCCCGATCCCGAGGAAGCTCGAGATGAGCAGGAAATTCGAGAAGAAGCCGATGTACCGGACGTTGGCCGGGATCCACCGGATCAACAGCAGCTCGACGAACAGGATCACCAGGCTCGTCAGAAAGAGCCGAATGTCCCGACGCGCCAGCACCGCCACGGACGTAATCGCTCCTCTCCATGCGAACCGACACGTTCGCTTCGGTGCGCTCCGTCGGCAGTGCCGCGCGGTGGCAGGAACGCATCGTAACGACGTAGATGCGGTGCGTGTCGAGCCCGACCGACTTCGTGACACGCTAGCTGTCACAGCCGCCCGCCAGGATGCGCGGCATGGAAGCCAGATTGGTCCCGCTGCCGAGCCCGAATCCCGGTCCCGCCGTCCGCGTCGAGGGCGAGCGGATCCTCGTCGACCGCATCACGCTTCACGACGCCGCGCTGGCCGCGTGGGTGGCCGACCAGCCGGACAGTGAGCGTGGGAGCCTCGCCGAGCGCGCGCTGAAGGTCGGCCTGACCGCGCTCCAGGGGGTGGGCGTGTCGCTCAACGTGGACATCGTCCGCAACGAGTTCGAGAAGCTGGTCGGCCAGACCGCGGCCACCAACGAGAAGGCCGCGCAGGCGCTCGAGCAGGTCCTCCGCTCGAACTTCGCCGACGGCGAGGGCCGCTTGCCGCGCACCCTCGAAACGTTCCTGGGCGATCGCGGGAAGCTCAAGGCCATGGTCGACGAGCTGTTCGACCCGAAGCGCCGCGACTCCGCGATCGGCCGGATCGGCGGGATGCTCGAGTCCTACTTCGACGGCGACGCCTCGAAGCTCGCGACGCTCCTGGACCCCACGCGCCTCGGCTCGCCGCTGTACCAGTTTCGCGAGGAGGTCGCGTCCGGGTTCAAGGCCATCGAGGTCCAGATCGCCGCGCTCCAGGCCGCCCAGTCGGCGCGCGCCGACGAGCGCTCGAGGTCGGCGGCCAAGGGCGACGACTTCGAGGACCTTCTCGAAGCGATGCTCGGCGACATCGCCCGTGGGTCGGGCGACACGCTCGATCGGACAGGGGATGAGGCCGGCGACACGATGCGCTCGAAGAAGGGCGACTTCGTCCTCTCGATCGACCCCGACCTGACCCGCGGCACCGACCTGCGGATCGTCATCGAGGCCAAGGATCGCGCGATCTCCGGGCGCATGATGCGCGACGAGCTGCGCGAGGCGAAGACGAACCGGTCGGCGGCGATCGCGCTGGTCGTGTTCACGCCGCAACACGCTCCATCGGGAATTGCCCCGTTCGACGTGCGCTCCGGCGACGTGTATTGCGTGATCGACCCCGATGCGCCCGACGCAGCAGATCTTCAGGCTGCGGTCCGCCTGGCGCGTCTCCTCGCCATCACGGCTGCCCGCGAGCTCGAGGCGGAGATCGACGCCGCGGCCCTGGCCGGGACCCTGACCCGGATCCGCGAGCAGCTCGAGTCGATCAAGGGGCTGAAGGCGCACCTGACGTCGATCAGCGGCGCGGCCGGGACCGTCGCCGCCGGCCTCGACAAGCTCCGCGACGGCGTCATCTCGCAGGTCAGCGAGGCCGAGCGCGAGCTTGCGGCGGCGAGTCGGAGCGTGACAGGAGCTGCCTGAGCGACGGCATCGGCGATGGTTCGCGCAAGGCCGCGCCGTTGCGCACCGGTGGTATCGTCTCGGTCCGACCCCGGCCGAACGGGGTGTCGCACGAGGATCTGCCGTGGCACGCGCGATGTGGAAGGGCGCGATCCAGTTCGGACTGGTGACCATCCCGATCAAGCTCTACCTCGCGACCGAATCGAAGGCCGGCGTGAGCTTCAACATGCTCCACTCCACGGACCTGTCGCGGATCCAGATGAAGATCTACTGCCCCGAGGACGACGAGGTCATCAGCCGCTCGGACACGGTCAAGGGTTTCGAGTATGCGCCGGGCGAATACATCGTCATCAACGACGAGGATCTCGAGTCGCTCCCGCTCAAGACCGTCCGCTCGATCGAGATCGAGCAGTTCGTCGAGCGATCCGAGGCGGAGAAGAACACCCGGTTCGTCCGCCAGGCCTACTACATCGAGCCGGACAAGATCGCTCGCAAGGCCTTCGCGCTGCTGCGTTCGGTGCTCCTCGAGAAGGGACTGACGGCCGTCTGCAAGGTGGTCATCAAGGATCGTGAGGCGCTCGCTGCGCTCGATCCGTTCGAACACACGATGCTCCTCTCGACCCTCTATTGGCCGGACGAGATCCGCTCCGTGGCCGACCTCGACATTCCCGACGAGGACGTCGAGATCAAGCCCGGCGAGAAGGCAATGGCCGAGCAACTCATCGCGGCCATGACCGGCGACTTCGAGCCGGCCAACTTTCGCGACGAATATCGCGACGCCCTGATGCGAATCATCGAGTCGAAGGTCGGGGGCGTCGAGCTCACGGCCGAGGCGCCGGCCGAGGAAGGCGGCAAGCTCATCGACCTGATGGCGGCGCTGGAGGCCAGTGTCAACGCGGCCAGGACCGCCCGCGCGGCAAGCGGCGGGGAGCCGGTATCGGTGGCCGATGCCAAGGCCGCGAAGGACCTGAAGGCGGCGAACGCACCCGCCGAGCCGGCGGCCAGCAAGGCCGCGGGGAAGGTCGACGACGAGGGCGAGGCCAAACCCGCTCGAAAGCGCAAGTCCGCCTGAGCGTTGCCGGCGGCACTAACGCTTTGCGCTGGCCGCCGTCGCTCGGCACACTGACCGGCGATGCCCCTCGAGGAATACCGTCGCAAGCGCAACTTCAACAGGACGCCGGAACCCAGCGGTTCGGCCGTCGCGTCGGCGCCAGGCCCGGCCGCGGCCGCGGCGCCAGGCCGAGCCCCGGCCGCGGCGCCAGCCCCGGCCCCGGCCGCCGGGGGGCGGTTCGTCGTCCAGCGCCATCGGGCGACCCGGCTTCACTACGACGTCCGCCTCGAGATCGACGGCGTCCTCGTGAGCTGGGCGGTCCCTCGGGGACCGAGTCTCGACCCGGACCAGCGCCGGATGGCGATCCACGTCGAGGACCATCCGCTCGAGTATTTCGACTTCGAAGGGGTCATCCCCGCCCGCCAGTACGGGGCCGGCGACGTGATCGTCTGGGATTGGGGCACCTTCGAACCTGAGGCCGAAACACCCGACCCCGCCGCGGCGGTTCGTGATGGCGAACTGAAGTTCCGGCTTGATGGGCAAAAGGTCCGGGGCCGGTTCACGATCGTGAGGACCAGTGGTCGGGGCCGCGATGCGCGACGTCGCGCCGACGACCCGGGGCGCCGGGCGTTCGAGGATGACGACGGCGAGCAGTGGCTGCTGATTCACAAGAAGGACGCCGATGCGGTCGGGGGCTGGGATGCCGAGGACCACCCGACGAGCGTCAAGACCGGCCGGACCAACGACGACGTCAAGGCGAATCGGGACGCGCTGTGGATCTCCGAGGCGCCTGCCGCGGCCGCCGAGATCGACCTGTCGGAGGCCCGCGATGAGTCACTCCCCAGCCGCATCGAGCCGATGCTGGCGACGCTTGCCACGAAGGCGTTCCGCGGCGAGGACTGGCTGTTCGAGATCAAGTGGGACGGCTATCGCGTCCAGGCCGTGGTCGGGGAGGCCCCGGACCGCGACGCAGTCGATGCCGGGAGCCGGGGCAGTCCTCACAGCCAGCGGCGGAACATTCGGACCTGGACACGCAACGGCGCCGACGCCGAGACGTACTTCCCGCGACTGCTGCGCCCACCGACCTGGATCGCCGCGCAATCGGCGATCGTCGACGGCGAGGTCGTCGCGCTCGACGAGCACGGCCGGCCCGACTTCAACCTCCTCCAGCAACGGATCAGCGAGCGATCGCTGACCGGGCTCGTGTACCAGGCATTCGATCTGCTTTACCTCGACGGTCGCAGCCTGCTGCGGGTCCCGCTGGAGGACCGCAAGCGCCTCCTTCGCTCGGTCCTGCGCGACCACCCCAGGGTGCGCTTCGCGACCCATGTCGAGACCGAGGGCCTGGCCTTCTACGAGGCGGCCGCGGCCCAGGGGCTCGAGGGCGTCATCGCCAAGCACCGCCGATCGCGCTACGAGCCCGGCAAGCGAACGTCGGCCTGGTTGAAGCTCAAGATCCGTCCGGAGCAGGAGCTGATTGTCGGCGGTTGGACGCCGGGGGAAGGGAATGCAGGAGAGATGGGAGCGGTCGTCGTCGGCGTGATGGACGAAGACGGCCGGCTGCGGTTCTCGGGCAAGGTTGGGTCCGGCTTCGACCGCCGGACGCGAAAGGACCTCCGCGCGAGGCTGGACGAGCTCGCGACGGCCGACTGCCCCTTCGACCCGCCGCTCGTCGCCGGTCAGCGCGGCAGGTGGGGCGGCGACCTCAAGGGCGTCGTGTGGGTCCGCCCGGAGCTGGTGATCCGGGCCGAACTTGGGGGCTGGTCGCGCGAGGGCGTCGTGCGCCAGGCGTCGTTCAAGGGAATGGCGATCGACCGTCGCCCCGAGGAGGTTGTTCGGGAGCGGGCCGTTGAGACGGCGACGGCGATCGCCGACGTCCCCGACCGGGCGCCGCCCGCGCGAGCCGTGACGGCCGCCGCGGAGGGGAGACCGGCTTCCGGGCGAGCACCCCGAGGCACCCCGGGCGACCCGGAACCCCCGACCCACCTTCACCCCTGGGCCGCGACCTCCGATGAGCTGGAAGCGCTCGATCGGCTCGGCCGCGAAGGCGTCTGGAACGTCGGCGGCTTCGACCTGAAACTGACCAATCTCGACAAGCCGCTGTTTCCGCCAACGGCCGGCACGCCCGACGATCCGCCGATCACCAAACGCGAACTCATCGCCTACTTCGCCCGGATCGCGCCAACGATGCTGCCGCATCTCCACGAGCGGCCGCTCAACCTCAACCGTTTCCCGGACGGCGCCTTCGGCAAGAGCTTCTGGCAGAAGGACATCCCGACCACCGCGCCGTCGTGGCTGCGCCGCTGGCGCGAGGTGGGCGTCGAGGCGCGCGAGGCCAACGAACACCTGATCGCGGATCGAGTCGGGGCCCTGTGCTGGCTCGGGAACCAAGCCTCGTTCGAGGTCCATGCCTGGACGAGCCGTCTCGACGCCCCGTGGCGACCCACCTTCGCACTGATCGACATCGACCCGGGCGAACGGACCGAGTGGGAGGAGACCCTGGTCCTCGCCCGTCTCTATCGGACGGCTCTCGGCCACCTCGGCGTCCGTGGCTATCCCAAGGTCACCGGCAAGCGAGGCATCCAGATCTGGATCCCGCTCGTCGCCGCGTACTCGTACGGCGACACCAGCGCCTGGGTCGAGCGCCTGTCGCGCGCTGTCGGGAGCACGGTGCCGGATCTCGTGTCCTGGGCCTGGGCAAAGGGCGAGCGCGGCGGCAAGGCTCGCCTCGACTACACGCAGAACGCGCCGATCAAGACGCTCGTCGCGCCGTACGCGGTCAGACCGGCGGCCGGTGCCCCGGTGTCCGCGCCGATCGAATGGGCTGAACTGGACGACCCGCTCCTCCGGCCCGATCGCTGGACGATCCGCACGATTCTCGACCGGGTAGGGGAGCGAGGCGATCTGTTCGCGGCGGTCCAGACGGACCTGCAGGAACTCCCGACCCTGGGTTGATGGCGGCGCCGCCCGACTGGCGAGCCGCCACGCAATGGGCTCAGTCGGTTATTCGACGAGCCCGTAGTCGGTCGGGCGGGCGAAGTCCGCGTCGGAATAGAAGAACTGGAACGTGCTGTTGCCGGACATCGTCAGGTCCCATGTGATGAACTGGATGAGCAGATTCGTCGGGCTGCCGCCACTCCCGCCGGAGCCGCCACCCATCGACACGAGGGCACCGGGCGCGTAGACCGTTCCGCTGATGTCCACGGATCCGCCGCCATTCAATGCAATGGTCGGCTGTTCGTAGCTCGACGAAGGCGCCGGGTTGCCGTCCTGCCACACGAGCAGGTTCCGGTACTGGAAACTCTGGCCGCTATTGGCCCGGTCGTCATACGCCCGCATCTTCAGCGTGGCGCCGGCGCCGATCGAGATCGGCCCCATGGCGTTGGATCCCGACTGCGTCCCCCGGTTGAAGAGCAGGACGCCGCAGGTCAGGTCCGGGCAGTCCGCCGTGAAGGTCGAGCAGTCGGCCGGGCTCGAGGTGGCGTTGATCGAACACATCGACGCCTGTGCGCCGATATCCAGGCCGCCACCGTCGAAGACGTAGATGCCGGGTCGAAGGAGGGCCACCGACGAGTTCAGCATGCGGATGCCGCCGCGGTACACGCCCGGCTGGAGAATCTGGGTCGTGCTGTTGAGCGTCAGCCGCGCGTTCGATCGCACCGTCATCGACCCATATGGGACCGGCTCGAGGCCTGCCAGCGGGTCGGCGATCGGGGCCACTCCAAGCGTCGGGGCCGGCGTGATCGTCAGCGGGCCCGGGCTGTATCCGCCGACCACGAACAGCCCCTTGCCCGAGGCAAAGCTGACGGTCGCGGCATTGCCGTTCGAGCCGATGGCGCCACCGCTGCCGGCCGGGCAGCTGGAGTCCACGAACACGGAGCCATCGAACGTGACGGTCGGACCACCCGAGATCAGGAACGCCGGGCAACCTCGTCGGCCGTTCGGCCAGGATGGATTCGACGGATCGAGGATCACGACGGAGTACGACGAACCGGTCACCTGCCCGTTGAGCGCCGTCGAGACCGTCGCCACGGTCGGAGCCGAGCCGCCGATGGCGCCGACAAAGAACGTGCCCGAGATCGTTTGAAGGTTGACGCTGACGGCCTGATTGTCCCAGCCGGTCGGGCACGTGATCGAGACCTGCCCAGAGGGGAAGCCCGGCCAGTTGGCCTGGATGCTTGCGTTCACGGCGTCGATGATGTCCTGTCGAGGCGCACCAGGAGGCGGGCCATTCGTTGCACTGCAGGCACGGATCGAACCGGACGTCTGCAGCACGTTCGAACCAATCAGGGCGGCCGCGTCGCCGACGTTCTGGAGCTTGCGTCGGGTCACCAGGGTATTGGCCCCATCGAACAACAGGGCGGCCAGGGCGATGATCGCCAGGAGGGAAAAGACGAACATGGGGAGGACCTGGCCGCGCTCCCGGGCGCGGACGGCGACTCGGTGAGCGTGGCCGGCGGGGCGCGTCATCAGTGGTTCACCAGCATCGTGCTGGTGGCGCTCACGCCGGCCGACCCGATCCCGATCAGGTTGCCCATGATCATGTCCACCCGGCTCGTGACCGTCACGGTGACCGGGGTCCCACGCGCGTTCGTGGCCAGAACCGCATCTGTGTTTCCGGAGCAGCCCGAGCCGTAACAGACGGTGATCGTCAGGGCGCTCCCTCCGGCGACGATGAACGACCGGGCGATGTTGCGGATCGCCTCGGTGGACGGCGAGGGGTATGGACACGCCGGGCTGGCCGGCGGGACGATCGTCTTCCCGGCCACAGCCGGACCAACCGGGCACGCCGTTGACCGCGAGCCGCCATGGACGACCGCGAAGCGGGCCGCCTCGCGCGCGGCATTCGACACCGTGTTGTTGGCCCAGACAACGCGACCGAGGTCGATCATGCCGACAAGGATCACCATGAAGATCGGGATGACGAGGGCGAATTCGAGCAGTGCCTGCCCGCGGTCGGCGCGGCGACGCGGCCCCGTCCGGCGCATCACTGGCGTCCCTGCACGATGCTGAACGAGCCGCGGACGACGACGGTCCACGTGCCGTTCTGGGTGAGGAATGGATAGGCGAACAGGGTGCGGAACGGGACGGACGTCTGGACCGTGGCCGATCCGATGGGGTAGGTCGAAGTCGCGCCCGGTGCGGTTGTGCTGAGGGTGAACGACGGGACGGTGACATTCGGGGCAGAACACTGCTCGACATCGCCCGGCGATGGCGAGGCGCTCGGCGTGAAGCCCGGCACGGTCCTGGCCTGGAGGCAGACCGTCCGTCGTGCGAGCGTCAGGGCACTCGCGCTGGTGGTCGCCTGGCTTGCGGCGGCCTCGGCCGCGTCGCGGGTGGCCGATTCGAGGGTCATCCACACGTTGAACACGCGGGCGAAGTCGATCGAGAGTCCGAGGAACGCGAGCATGACCGGCAGGATCAACGCGAACTCGGTGACGGACTGCCCTCGTGAGCGGCGACCACCACGAACCGCCCGGCGGGGGGCGACGGCGGCACGGGGTGCGGGTAGTACGTGAGTCGGTGTCGTATGGGGGTCGACAGGCATACGCGCAGGCTATGGTCCGGCGCGTCCGTTTGGAGGAACCCAGAAGTCACCCCCGGGGATTGGTACCCTCGTGTGACGGCGTACGAGCACCGGGGCGTGCCGGCGCCGGGGCGTGCCGGCGCCGGGGGCCGCCCGTCAGACGAGCGGCAGGACCTCCTCCGCGAGGCGCCGGCAGGCACGGACGAACGCCTCCGGGTCGCGGCCCTGCGGGTGGAACGCGAGGTGGGCGAGACCGATGTCGGCAAAGGCGCGGATGTCGGCCGCCGCCCCCGCCACGCCGCGGCGGAGGGCATACCCGGGCCCGTCGTCCTCATCGAGTCGGACGTTCACCCGCGCGGACAGGGCGGGTATCGGCCGCCCGGCGGCTGCCGATGCCGCACGGATCAGGGGCATCCGCTCGGCGAACGCGGCCGGCGACGCCTGGCTGGCGTGATAGCCGTCGCCAAGTCCGCCGGCGCGGCGAAGGGCGGGCGCGGAGCGGCCTCCGACGAGGATGGGGAGGCGTTCCCGCTGGTCGGGCAGGGGATCGAAGGCGAAGTCGTCGAGGGCGTGGAAGCGGCCCTCGAACGGTTCCCGCGAACCGGACCAGAGGTGACGCCAGAGGGCGATCGTCTCGTCGAGGTAGGCACCGCGAACGGGGAACCGGTCGGCCATCCCGAGGTTGCCAAACTCGTGGCGATCCCAGCCGACACCGACGCCCGCGATCAGCCGACCGCCCGACAGGGCATCGATCGTTGCCAGCTCCTTGGCCACGACCACCGCGTTCCGCTGCGGGACCACGATGACGCTGGTGCCGAGCCGGAGCGAGGCGTCGCGGCCGGCCACGTACGCCAGGGTTGCGATGGCGTCGAAATTCCGAGCGTAGTCGGCCTCTGCGTCACCCGTGCCGACGAGGACGTGGTCCGTGGTCCACACGGTCGACCAGCCAAGATCGACTGCCGTCTCGACTGCGGCATCGATCATTTCGCGGGACGCTCGCGCGGTGAAGTTGGGCAGGCACAGACCGTAGTCCATCGCTCGGGATCGTACGTCCGTGGGCCATCGGCCGCTCGCGGCTACCATCGACCCCATGCGACAGGCCCCGTCGGTCACGCAACCGCCCAAGCCGCCTCGACCGCCTCAACCGCCGTCACGATCGCGGGCCGCGGTCGCCTCGCTGGCGAGCCTTCGCGGTCTCCAGGCGTTCCGCCACCGCAACTTCCGGATCTACTACTCCGGACAGCTCGTGTCGCTGGTCGGGACCTGGATGCAGACGGTCGCCCAGAGCTGGCTCGTCCTCGAATTGACGGACAACCCGCTGGCGCTCGGGTTCGTGGCCGCCGCGCAATTCCTTCCGGTCGTCGTTCTTGGACTGTTCGGCGGGCTGATCGCCGACGGCCTGCCGAAACGCCAGACCCTGATCGTAGTCCAGGCGATCGCGATGCTCCTCGCCTTTGCGCTGTTCGGACTGACGGTCAGCGGCGCCGTCGAGGTCTGGCACGTTCTCGTCCTTGCCGCGCTCCTCGGCATGACCAACGCGATCGAGTTCCCGACACGCCAGTCGTTCGCCATCGAGATGGTCGGGCGCGCCGATATCGGCAACGCCGTCGCGCTCGGCGCGGCCGCGTTCAACGGGGCGCGTGTCGTCGGCCCGGCCCTGGCGGGTCTGGCGATCGGGACCTTGGGCATCGCACCGGCGTTCCTGATCAACGGCATCTCGTATCTGGCGGTGCTGGCCGGGTTGTTCGCGTTGCGTCAACGCGAGATGGAAGCACCCCCGCGGCTCGCACGCCCGCGAACCGTGGCCGCTGTCGTCGCCAACCTGGCCGAGGGACTCGGGTTCGTCCGGCGCACCGAGATCGTCCTGCTGGCAACCATCGTGCTCGGCCTTGCCGCGACCTTCGGGATGAACTTCTCGGTGCTCGTTCCGCCGCTGGCTCGCGATGTCCTGGGGTCCGATGCGGCCGGCTTCGGATTCCTGATGGCGGCGTCGGGCGTCGGGTCGCTGGTGGCCGCGCTCGGGATCGCCTTCAGCGGCCGAACGAGTCCGATCATCATCGTCGTGGGCGCCCTGGCCATGGGGCTTGCCGAGATCGTGCTGGGCATCTCGCGCTGGTATCCGCTGTCGCTGGTGATGATGCTGCTCGCAGGTTTGGGTGGGATCGCGATGGCCGCTACCGCGAACACGACCATCCAGCTCTCGGTGCCCGACGAGCTGCGTGGCCGCGTGATGAGCGTCTACACCACGGCCTTCGCCGGATCCGTTCCGATCGGCGGTCTCGTCATGGGCGCCATTGCGTCCTCGCTCGGCGCGGACGTGGCGATGAGCCTGGGAGGAACGGCCACGGCCGCGGTGGGCGTGGCGGGGATCCTGTGGCTTCGCCGAATCCGCGCTCGGGCGCGGGCCGGCTCCGTCGGCCGCTCGAGCTCCGTCGGCCGCCCGAGCGCCTGAGTTCAGCCTCGATAGGGCGCTGCGAGGAATCCGGCGAGCGGCTCGCCGGTCGATTGACCCTCCGGAGACGGCGCCCCGTCGCCGGCGCCCAATCGGATGCGCAACGCGACATCGTCGCGACGCGGCCAGTTGGGATCGTAGATGCGGACGACGAGCTCCTCGGGACCATCGTCGTACGCATAGGCCAGGACCTGGTGGTTCATCGTCAATGCGAGCGGATTCCACCCGGTTCGCCGGACCAGCGCGACCATTGCCGGCCGGCCGGCGTCGATCTCGGCCCGGACCCGCGGCCACTCGCGATCCACGGTGTCTCGAGCGGCGCGCGCTGCACCGGTCGCGGCCATGCGCCAGATTCGGAGCGGCAGGCGGAGCCAGTCCAGTGAGCGAACCTGACGCCGAACGATCGCGGCGAAGAGCGGTGAGCCGTTGGTCGGCGGTTCCGTATCGGGCGGGACCGGCAGGTCGCCGTCGAACCGCTCGCGGACGAACCAGCTCATTCCGCCGCACAGGCCCGACGAGGCGTCACCGATCCCGATCCAGCGCGGATCCAGCGGCCCCAGCTTGACCGTGGGTCCCGGCGGGAAACGGTTCGCGAACTGCAGGCCGCGGGTGCTCGGAATGAAGTTCGGAACCGCGTTCGTGGCGACCATCCGTCCATGCTACGCCACTGGCACCTCGAGCCGGACGGGTACCATCGGCACATGCCCAACCGCCTCGCGGGCGAGACGAGCCCGTACCTGCTGCAGCACGCGCACAACCCGGTCGACTGGTTCCCGTGGGGTCCCGACGCCCTCGCGCGGGCGAAGCTCCTCGACCGCCCGATCTTCCTCTCGATCGGGTACGCCGCCTGCCACTGGTGTCACGTCATGGAGCGCGAGTCGTTCGAGAACGAGGCGACGGCCGACTTCCTGAACGGGCGTTTTGTCTCGATCAAGGTCGATCGCGAGGAGCGGCCCGACCTCGACCAGGTCTACATGGGCGCCGTCCAGGCCATGACCGGCGGCGGAGGCTGGCCGATGACCGTGTTCCTGACGCCGGACGGTCGTCCCTTCTACGGCGGTACCTACTTCCCCGACGAGCCGCGCCATGGGATGCCTTCATTCCGGCAGGTCCTGGAGGGCGTCGATCGGGCGTTCCGCGAGCAGCGTGCGGAAGTGGAGCAGGCCGGTGCGCGACTGGTGACGGCGCTCATCGACCAGGCCCGCGTGCCCGCGGCCACGGGACCGATTCCGGCCGGCATCCTCGACGCGGCCGTCACGCAGCTCGCCGCCCAGTTCGACGCCCCGAACGGCGGGTGGGGTCAGGCGCCCAAGTTTCCACAGGCCATGACCATCTCCTTCCTCCTTCGCCGATACAGCGCGACCGGCGACGAGGAGGCGCTGGCGATGGCCCGGCGAAGTCTCGATCGAATGGCGGACGGGGGCATCCGCGACCAGCTGGGCGGCGGATTCCACCGCTACTCGACCGACGCCGTGTGGCTCGCGCCGCACTTCGAGCAGATGCTCTACGACAACGGCCAGCTGGCGCGTGCGTACCTCCACGCGTGGTCCGTCACCGGCGACCTCCGCTATCGCGACGTGGCGATCTCCGTCCTCGATTACCTCCTGCGCGAGCTGCGCACGGACGACGGCGCGTTTGCCGCCAGCCAGGACGCCGACACGGAGGGCGTGGAGGGTGCCACGTTCGCATGGACCGCGGCCGAGGTCGCCGACGTCGCCGGCGCTGACGGCCCGTTGTTCGCGGCCGCATACGACGTGACCGAACAGGGAAACTGGGAGGGCCACACGATCCTGCGTCGCCTGCGCTCACCCGAAGAGCTCGGAGCGCGCTTCGAGATCGCCCCACAGGAGGTCGAGGAGCGCCTGGCTCGCGTCCGCACGCGGCTTCTCGAGGTCCGCACGGCGCGTCCACAGCCGGCCCGCGACGACAAGGTCCTCGCGTCGTGGAACGGGTTGGCCCTTGGTGCGTTCGGCGATGCGGCGCGCTACCTGCGAACGGATCCTGACCCGGCAGTGCGCGGGCGGGCGACGGTCTATCGCGACGCCGCGGTCCGCGCCGCGGCCGCCGTCCTGGGTGGCCTCTTCGATGAGGAGACGGCGCGACTCGGGCGTTCGTGGAAGGACGGCCGGGCCACCGGCAGCGGCGTCCTCGAGGATTACATCCACCTTGCCGACGGGCTCCTGGCAGTGTACGAGGCCACGTTCGACGAGCGCTGGTTCACCACCGCGCGCCGGTTGATGGACGTCGTCCTTGCGCGGTTCGCTGATCCGGCAGGTGGGTTCTTCGATACCGCCGACGATCACGAGCGACTCGTGGCGCGGCCGAAGGACATCCAGGACAACGCGTTGCCGTCGGGCGGGGCCATGGCGTCGATGGTGTTGCTCCGCCTCGCCGCGTGGACGGGCCAGGATCGCTATCGGGCCGCCGCCGCCACCGCCATTGCCCCCGTCGCGGCGCACGTCGCGCGCCACCCGACGGCCTTCGCGCAGTGGGCCAGCAGCATCGACCTGTTCCTGGCGGCGCCGCTCGAAATTGCCATCGTCGGCGATCCGAACGACTCGGCCACGATCGCGCTGCGCGACGTCGTGGACGCCCTGCCGCAGGGAAGCCATGTCGTGGCTCTCGCCGCGTATCCCGCCGCCGCGGACCCCACCACGAGCGCCATCGAGCTCCTCGCCGACCGCGTGGCGATCGACGGGAAGCCCACGGCCTACGTGTGTCGGGCGTTCGCCTGCCGCCTTCCCGTGACGGACCCCGACGCCCTCCGTTCCCAGCTGAGCGGCGACAAATGACGGCGTCGACCGATCCGTCGGAAGCGTCACCCGGGCCGGGGTTCGTGGTTCGAGAGGTCCGTGAGGCCGAGATGGACGCCCTGGGGGAGCTGACGATCGCCGCGTATCGCGACGCCGGTGAGACGGACGAGGACTACTACCCCGAGTTGCGCGATGTCGCGACACGCGCGGCGCTGGTCCCGGTGCTCGTTGCCGTCGACGAGGTGACGGGGCGAATCCTCGGCGGCGTGACATATATACCGGGACCCGGGCCCTACCACGAGGGCGACTTCGGGGACGCGGCCGCGTTCCGGATGCTGGCGGTTGCCGGAGACGCGCGTGGCCGGGGCGTCGGTCGAGCGCTCGTGTCGGCGGCCATCGATCGGGCGCGGTCGGAGGGTTGCTCGGCGATCGGCATCTTCACGCGGCCGTTCATGTCGGCCGCGCACCGGCTGTACGAGTCGCTCGGGTTTCGCCGCGATCCCGACCTCGACTGGGAGTTCGCGCCGGGCGAACGGCTGCTCGCCTACCGGCTGACCCTCTGATGAGCGGCCAGGTGCCGGATGGCTAGAGCTTGAGAACCACGATGACCGTCCCGCTGCTGGCATTCGCACCGGTGTCGGGGTCGTGATTGGCCGCCGGCTCGTGAGCGACCTCGACGTGCCCCGGGCGGCGGCGACCGTCGTCCTCCTCCGTCCGACATCGGCCGGCCACGAGGTCCTGTTGACGCGGCGACCTCGCACCATGGCCTTCGGCCCGGATATCCATGTCTTTCCCGGCGGCCGAGTCGATTCGGCGGACGCGGCTCCCGCCGCACACGAATCGGCCGGCATCACGGCCGCCGAGGCGGCGCAGCGGCTGGGTCTCGGGCTGGCGCCGGACGGCCAGATGACCGCCGTCGGCGCGCTCGCCCATCACGTCGCCGCCGTGCGCGAGACGCTGGAGGAAACCGGGATCGTGATCGCCGCCGCCGACCTCGTCGCGATGTCCCGATGGGTCACGCCGGGATCGATGGCCCGCCGCTTCGATGTCCGGTTCTTCGCGGCGTTCGTTCCTGCCGGGACTCGCGTGTCGGTGGTGTCGGAGGAGGTCGAAGAGGCTCGCTGGGTACGACCGGCGGACGCCCTCGAAGCGGCCGCGGCCGGTCAGATCTCGCTCTGGCAGCCGACATTCGTGACGCTGCAGCAGCTGGTGGAGCTGCGCGACGAAGCGGACCTGCGGGCCGCGTTCCTGCCCGGGTCGGTCTCGGGCGGCCCCACCTTTCGGCGCGTGAGCGCGGACGTCGTCGAGGTGGAGGCCTCGTGGGCTGCGGGGATCCCCGGGCGCCGAGCCAGAGGCTGGTTGATCGGGCGACAGGAGGTCGTCGTGGTCGATCCCGCCGATCCAACCCACACGACGATCGAGCAGGTCCACGCCGAGGTGGCCCGGTCGGGCGGTCGCCTCGCCGGCGTCGTCGTGACCGACCTGGAGCCGTTACATCACGCCGGCGTCGAGATGTTCGCGCACGGCCTCGGCTTGCCGGTCGGGGGCCCGCCCGACGCCGCGGTGCGGGCTCCCTATGCGCTGACCGGCCTGACTCACGGCGAGGAACTTCGATTCGGCGACGTGGCGGTGTCGGTGGACATCGCACCCGACGGCCGCCGCCTGAGCCTCGAACTCCCCGACGGCCGACGCCTCGGGGGCTGAGCCACGCTCAATGGGTCGCCCCGACGGTCAGGGTCGGCGACCGTGGCCCCGGTCCCGCCAGGACCGCATGGCATCGAACCACGCACGATTGAGGAAGACGGCGAGGAAGACGACGCCATAGAGGACGGCGAACACGAGCGGGATCTCGCTCATCCCGCTGCCGAGTGCGGCCGTCCCATACAGGAACACCACAACGGCCACGATGTTGCTGGCGCCGATCCACCAGCGCCCGGTCCGGACTGCGACGCCGATCACAACGAGCATCGTGTCGAGCACGACCGAGCCCAGGATGATCGGGCCGGGGGCCGCCTGGCCGCCGATGGAGATCCCTCCACCAAGCGTGCCGACGAGGTTCGCCAGACTACCCACGATCAGGATCGCCGTCGCCAACTCCACGGCGGCCGGTCGATGCGGAGCCGGACGGCGCACCGACCGCAGGTCCGCGGATCGGGTCCCCGGGTCGAGCCCGTCCAGCGGCGGGCGGTCGTTCAGCTGGGCGGTCCCGCGTCCGGCCCGTCGCCGTCGGTGCGCTTGCCGCCCAGTTCGTCCTTGAGGTTCCGGGTCCCTCGTCCGAGCATCGAGCCGATCTCGGGCAGGGTCCTGGGTCCGCGGAGCAGCACCGCGATGACAAGGATGACGATCAGGATGACGACAAGGTCTGGCATGGCTCCGATGGTACTCCGCTCACGGAGGCCGCATCGCGACCGGGATCACCAACCTGAGTGAGGTGTGCGTCGCGGAAAAGGCGACCACCTTGTTGTCGACCAGGTCGGCCGCCCGTGCCGCGGCCATCACCTCCGTGTCGCGGAGGGTTGCGGCCGGGCCCTTGCGTGACACGACCCAGATCGCCCCATTCGGTCGGATGCTCGCGCGCAGGCCGGCCAGCGCCGCGAGATCGGCGGGCGCGTCGGCGCCGAGGAAGATCAGGTCGGTGTCGGGGAGGGGCGGTCCCAGGGTCACATCCAGTGTTCGCTCGCCGACCTCGCCGGCAAATGTGGGATCGTCGATGCCGACGATGGCAACCCGGACGCCGGGGCGCACGCCCAGCTTGTCGAGGCGAGGTGCCGTGTAGACCCGCTCCATCGCGGGTATCGTGCCACGGTGACGAACCGCCGTGGCCCGCTGCTCGTCTTCGGGCCACGCTCCGAGACGTACGATTTCGGGCCGGCGCATCCGCTTACGCCTCGTCGCTTCGCTCCCGCGATCGACCTGCTTCGGCTCGTAGGAGCCGAGCCCGGGCTCGCGCCGGAGCCCGCCACGGACGATGAATTGCAGGCGGTCCACGAGGCGACGTACCTCGCGATCGTCCGCCGCCTCTCCGAGGATCCGGCCGGCCGCGCTGCCGCGGGGATCGGAACCGGCGACGTCCCTGCCTTCGGCGGAATGCATGCGGCGGCTGCCATGGTCGCCGGGGGATCCCTTCGGGCGATCGAGGCCATCCTGCGCGGCGACGACGAGCATGCGTTTCATCCCGGCGGGGGGCTCCACCACGCCATGCCGGCGCGGGCGGCCGGGTTCTGCATCTACAACGACCCGGCCCTGGCCATTGCCCGCGCCAGGCAGGATGGATTGCGCGTCCTGTATGTCGACCTCGACGTTCACCACGGCGATGGCGTCGAGATGATCCATCGCGACGACCCCGGCGTGCTGACCATCTCATTCCACGAATCCGGCCAGTACCTGTTCCCGGGGACCGGCGCCCTCGACGAGCTGGGCGATGGGGCGGCCGCGGGAACCGTCGTCAATGTCCCGTTCGAGCCGCAGACCGGCGAAGGCGGCTGGCTTCGCGCGATCGAGCGCCTGGTCCCCGACCTCGCGGCCGCCTTCGGGCCGGACATCATCGTGAGCCAGCACGGCTGCGACAGTCACGCCTGGGACCCGTTGGCCCATCTCCGGGTCACCACCACGGCGATGGGCACGGCAGCCAGACTCGTCGATCGGGTCGCGCACCGGTGGGCCGGGGGACGCTGGCTATCGACCGGCGGGGGAGGCTACGACGCGTACCGCGTCGTGCCGCGGGCGTGGGCCCTGACCTGGCTGGCCGGTGCCCACCTGGACGCGCCCGCGGCGATCCCCGAGACGTGGCGCCGGCGCTGGTCGCCGGACGCGCTCCGGCACGGCACCTACCCGTTGCCCGAGCAGTTCGACGATGCGCCGAACGCGGGGTCACCCGTCGATGGGGAGCAGCTCGAGGCGGAGGCGCGAGCGATTGCCGTGGCCGGTCTTGTCCGTCAACTGGTGGTGCCGGCCCTGGTTGTCGCCGCGGTCGACCGCGGCTGGTGGTCTCCCGAGGCGTCCTCCCCGTCGAGCGGGGATGCGAATTCGCCGCACAGGCCGGCCCACCCGGCCGAGCCGGCCCACCCGGCCGAGCCGGCCCACCCGGTGCCAACGATCGTCTCCAGGGTGGACGCGGCCACGTGGCAGCGGCTGCGCGTCGCCCAGCGCACCCTTGCGCCCGCGGATCCCGTCGCCGCCCATGCCCTCCTGGCCTCGGCGCTGCGTGCCGTCGGCGGTTCGGAGGTTCGGGTCACCGCGGCGATCGCTGAGGGGCTCGTCGTCGGCGGGGTCGTTTCCGCCGCGTCCGCCAGCGCCACGGGGGTGCGGACGCTTCTTGCGATCGGTGTCGCGCCGGCGTGGCGTCAGGCCGGTCTGGCGTTGCGTCTCCTGGCGACCCATCTGGACGATTCGCCGCCGGGCATCCGCTGGGAGGCGATGATCGGGGTCGGGGAGCGTGACGTCGTCGAACCGCTCAGCGATGTCGAGAGGTTCGGGATCGCGGTGCGCATGCTCGAACAGGCAGGGTTCACCGTCCGACGCATGGAGGACTCCGGCGGTCGCGGCCGGATCCTCGCCCTCCTCGGAACGCGTGACTGACGCGACACGAGGGACCGCCGGTCGGGTTGGGGCCCGGACCGGCGGTCAGAGGAGGGATCGGTCTACGATGGGACGGTCAGGTTCCCGCGGACCCTCCGTTCGCGGGCTTGATGGCCACCTTCCGGGCCCATGGGGTGCCGAGCTTCGGGAGGAGGTAGCGGTCGACGCCGTAGTAGCCGGCGACGCGCCAGGCGAGGATGAGCCCGATCGCGAACGTGAACAGGACCGGGTTGGTGGAGGCCGAGCCCGCGAGCAGGAAGCTCATGTTCATGAGCGCCCCGAAGAAGGCGGCCACGCCCACGAGCGCGCCAACGAGCAGACCGACGCCGACCGCGATCTCGCCGAACGTGACGAGCGGCGCGAACCAGGTTTCCGCGTTGTTGTCGAGCAGCACGTTGATGAAGTCGCGATACCACTCGAAGGAGATCGGCGGGCGCCCCTCCTCGGGGATGCTGGCCGCTCGCTCCCAGTAGCCGCGCAGCGCCGACCCGCCGTCCATCCAGCCTTCGCCTTCGAACTTGTGCCAGCCGGCCTCGAGCCAGGAGAAGCCGAGGAAAATGCGTACGGGAAGCCAGAACAGGCCGGCCCTCGTGTTGCTGAAGAGATAGCGGGTGAAGGTCGGGCCTTCGACCTCGACGACCTGCGCCTCGGGCGCCTTGCGGTCTTCGAACATCGCGATCACCACGACGATGGCGAGGACCCAGAAGATGACGGTCAAGGCCGGGCGAAGCCCTTCCGGTGGCTCCAGCCACGGGTTCTGCATGTAGACCAGGACGACAGCCGCGACGATCGCGAGCGGTGCGGCCAGTCTTCGAAGCGTGGACATGTGTGCCTCCCTCGATGTCGGCCCGATGGTTGGTCCGATTGACCGGACTGTAATCCTCAGGTCATCGCTGTGCACCTCGACCATCGCTCACGACGGCCTCGCAGGGCACGTGCCAACGGCCCCTTGTCGGCGGGCCGAACGGCCGGTTCGGAGGGGGCCGAGATCCGGGTGACCGCGCCCCGGGCGATCGCCTCTCGGTCGTCGAACGGACGGTCGAAATCGAACGGGCGGCCTATACTCGCCCTCCCGTGAATGACGTCATCGCCGCCGACCCGCTGGCACTGTTCGGCCCCGCGGTCCGCGCCTGGTTCGAGTCCACGTTCGAGGCTCCGACCAGGGCTCAGTCGGACGGCTGGGCGGCCATTGCGGCCGGACACCATGTCCTCGTTCACGCACCGACCGGGAGCGGCAAGACCCTCGCCGCGTTCCTGTGGTGGATCGATCGACTTGCGGCCGCGGCCGAGGTATCGCAGGCGTCATCGGGCGCTCGGGCCGCGGTCGGCGTTCGCGTCCTGTACATCTCGCCGCTCAAGGCGCTGACCTACGACATCGAGCGCAACCTGCGCGCCCCCCTGACCGGCATCCGGATCCAGGCCGAGCGGCTCGGCCTGCCGCCTCCGGGCATCTCGATCGGATTGCGGACCGGTGACACCACGGCCCAGGCCCGGCGCGATCTCGTTCGCCATCCACCCGACATCCTGATCACGACGCCCGAGTCGCTGTACCTGCTGCTCACGAGCGCGGCCCGGGAGATGCTGCGTGACGTCGAGGCGGTCATTGTCGACGAGGTCCACGCGATCGCCGGGACGAAGCGCGGCGCGCATCTCGCACTCAGCCTGGAACGACTGGAGCGACTGCGGTTGCGCCCGCGGGCGCCGCTCCAGCGGATCGGCCTGTCGGCTACCCAGAAGCCGCTCGAGACGATCGCCCGGTTCCTCGGTGGGATCGGCCGCGGTCGCGACGTGACCGTCGTCGATGCCGGGGCACGGAAGCCGCTCGATCTGCGCGTCGTCGTCCCGGTCGAGGACATGACCCGGATCGGCAAGGAGCTTCCCCCGCCGGGCGATTCGGCGATGGGGCGGGACCTTCGAACCAGCATCTGGCCGTCGGTCCATCCTCGGATCCTCGAACTCATCCGGGCCCACAAGAGCACCATCGTCTTCGTGAACAGCCGGCGACTCGCCGAGCGATTGGCACATCGCCTGAACGAGCTCGCAGGCGAGGACCTCGTCCGGGCGCACCACGGCAGCATCGCCCGCGAACAGCGGGTGCAGATCGAGGAGGATCTGAAGGCGGGTCGGTTGCCCGCGCTCGTGGCGACGAGCTCGCTGGAGCTCGGCATCGACATGGGCGCGGTCGACCTCGTCATCCAGGTCGAGAGTCCCACCTCGGTCGCGAGCGGGCTCCAGCGCGTCGGCCGGGCCGGCCACCACGTCGGCGCTCCCTCGAAGGGCGTGATCTTCCCGAAGTTCCGGGGCGACCTCCTCGAAAGCGCTGTCGTGGTACGCCGAATGCGCGAGGGACTGGTCGAGACGACGACCCTGCCCCGAAACCCGCTCGACGTCCTCGCCCAGCAGATCGTGGCGATGACCGTCATGGACAGCTGGACCGTCGACGAGATCCACGCGACGGCGACCCGCGCCGCCCCGTTCGAGACGCTGCCGCGCGAGGCCCTTGAGGGCGTGCTGGGCATGCTCGCCGGCGTCTACCCATCCGACGAGTTCGCCGAACTCAAGCCGCGCCTGTCATGGGATCGGATGACCGACCGGGTCGAGGGCCGGCGCGACGCCCGCGTCGTCGCCGTCACCAGCGGCGGCACGATCCCGGACCGCGGGCTCTTTGGCGTGTTTCTCGTCGGGGAGGCCGGCACACCGGGCAGGCGAGTGGGCGAACTCGACGAGGAGATGGTCTACGAGCTCCGTGCGGGGATGCACGGCGACGTCATCGTCCTCGGCGCGTCGTCGTGGCGGGTCAACGAGATCACAGCGGATCGCGTTCTCGTGGAACCAGCGCCCGGCGTTCCCGGCAAGCTCCCGTTCTGGAAGGGCGACACGATCGGGCGGCCGATCGAACTGGGACGGGCGATCGGGGCCTTCCTGCGCGAGGCCGAGGACGACCTCGCGCGCGGCGAGCGCGGACGCGAGGCGCTCGGGACGCGCCTGCGAGAGCGGCACGACCTCGACGACCTCGCGACGGGCAACCTCCTGACCTACCTCGACGACGAGCGCCAGGCCGTCGGGGTCCTGCCGACCGACCGGCGGGTCGTGATCGAACGGTTCCGCGACGAGCTCGGCGACTGGCGGCTGTGCCTGCTGACGCCGTTCGGTGGGCGAGTCCACGCCCCGTGGGCGATGGCGATCGAATCCCGCCTGCGCGACCGGCTTGGCCTCGAGGCGCAGACGATGTCGTCCGATGATGGCATCGCGATCCGGCTGGGTGACGGCGATCTCGACGGGGTCGAAGCCCTGCTCTTTCCGTCGCCGGACGAGATCGAGGACCTGGTCGTCGCCGCGGTCGGCGGATCGGCGCTCTTCGCGTCGCGGTTCCGCGAGAACGCGGGCCGGGCGTTGCTGCTGCCGCGCAGACGGGCCGGCGCACGGACACCGCTCTGGCAACAGCGCCAGCGAGCGGCCGACCTGCTCCAGGTCGCGAGCCGCTACGGCAGCTTCCCGATCCTCGTGGAGACCTATCGCGAGTGCCTCTCGGATGTCTTCGACCTGCCCGCGCTCCGCGAGCTGCTTGCCGGGGTCGAGCGGCGCGAGATCACCGTGCACGGCGTCGAGACGGTGAAGGCCTCGCCCTTCGCAAGCTCGCTGCTCTTCGACTACATCGGCGCCTACATGTACGAGGGCGATGCGCCACTCGCCGAGCGCCGCGCCGGCGCCCTGGCGCTGGATCGCGATCTGCTCCGCGAGCTGCTGGGCCAGGAGGAGTTGCGTGAGCTGCTCGACCCGGAGGCCCTCGGGGACCTCGAGCTGGCTCTTCAGTTCCTCGCCGACGACCGTCGGGCGGGGAGCGCGGACGCGGTCCACGACCTTCTGCGTCGCCTCGGCGACCTGACCGATGATGAGGTCGCGGCGCGGGTCGAGGGCGGGCGCGCCGCCATGGCGGCTCATCTCGACGTCCTGCTTGGTTCGCGCCGTGCGGTCCGTGTCCGGATCGCCGGAGACGAGCGCTGGATCGCGCTGGAGGACGTCGGGCGCTATCGCGACGCGCTCGGGACCGCCGCGCCGGCCGGCGTCCCGGAGGCGTACCTCGCGCCGACCAGCGCGCCCCTCGATGGACTCCTCGCCCGATGGGCCCGGACCCACGGTCCGTTCCTGGCCGTCGACCCCGCGCGACGATGGGGCCTGCCGCTCGACAGCGTCGAGGACGTCCTCGCGCGGTTGCTCGCCGCCGGTACCGTCCTCCGCGGTGAGTTCCGGCCCGCCGGGACGGAACGCGAATGGTGCGACCCGGAGGTGCTCCGGCGGCTGCGGCGCGCCTCGCTGGCGCGCCTTCGTCGAGAGGTGGAACCGGTGGAACCGTCCGCGCTCGGGCGGTTCCTGCCCTCATGGCAGGGCGTCGCGGCCGTGGGCGACGCGCCGCCGCCGCTCCGCGGTTCCGCGGCGATGGAGCGGCTGGCGGAGGTCGTGGATCAGCTCTCCGGGGTCGCGATCCCGGCGTCGGTGCTCGAGCGAGACGTCCTGCCTGCGCGGATCCCCGGCTACCAGCCGCGCCTGCTCGACGAGTTGGGCGCCGCCGGCGAGGTCGCCTGGGCGGGGCGCGGCAGCCTCGGTCGCGACGACGGCAGGATCGTCCTGTATCGCCCTGGACGAGAGGCGCTTCGGCCTGCTCGGCCCATGGTCGATCAGCCTGGTGGTCCACGGTACGACGCGATCCGCGCGCACCTGGCCCGCCGCGGGGCGTGCTTCTATCGCGAGCTGTTCGCGGCGGCCGGGGGCGGCTCGGACCGCGACGTCCTCGACGCCCTGTGGGACCTGGTCTGGGCCGGCGAGGTCACCAACGACACGTTCTCCCCGCTGCGCGCTCTGCGCTGGAAGCGCCCGAGCCGAACCTCGCGTCCGCGTCCCGGCCGCCTGACGGCGCTCGGACCACCCGAGGCCGCCGGTCGCTGGTCGCTGGTCGATGTCCCCACGGAGCCGGAGGCCACCGCCGAGACGCCACCCACCGCCGAGACGCCACCCAGCGGGCCGTCGTCCACCGAGCGGATGCATGCCCGCGCCCTTGCGCTCCTCGATCGCCACGGGGTCGTGACGCGTGAGGCCGTCATGTCCGAGGACGTCGACGGCGGCTTCTCCGCGGTCTACCCGATCCTGCGGATGCTCGAGGAGGCAGGTCGCATCCGGCGCGGGTACTTCGTTGAGGGGCTTGGTGCGGCGCAGTTCGCCCAGCCCGGAGCGGTGGATCGGCTGCGGTCTGTTCGAGAGGTTCCGAGCGCAGGCCGCCCGATCGTCCACCTGCTGGCCGCCGCCGACCCGGCGAACCCGTACGGCGCCGCGATCGCGTGGCCGCGCCGCAGCGAGGCTGACCGGCGGCCCCTCCAGCGCGCAGCCGGTGCCTACGTCGTGCTCGTCGATGGCGTCGCGGCCCTCTACGTCGATCGCGGCGGTCGCTCGCTCCAGACCCTGCCTGCCTTCGATGACCCGGAGGTCGCGTCGGCGGCCATCGGCGCCCTGCGCGCCATCCCCACGGAGCGACGCACCCGGGAACTCGTGGTCGGCAAGATCGACGGGATTCCCGTCTCCGATTCGCCCACCCGCGCAACGTTGATCCAGGCCGGTTTCAGCGCCGGCTACCGCGGCCTCGTTCTGCGCGGGTAGGGTCGAAGCCCCGATGACGGTGATCGAGGTCACCTGCACCCCGGATGGAGCCGGCTGGACCTGCACGGTGGACGTGCGCGACCCTGATGGGTCCGCGACCCGTCACCGCGTCGCGGTCAGCGCGGAGGACCTCGACCGGCTTGGTCCGGGCGCGACCGATCCAATCGACCTCGTCCGGCGCTCGTTCGTATTCCTGCTCGCTCGCGAGCCGAAGGAGTCCATCCTGGCCGCCTTCGACCTCCCGGTGATCGGCCGCTTCTTCCCCGAGTTCGAGGCCGAGATCACTCGGACCACGGACTGACCGCCCGGCGATCGGCGGCCGTCGGGCCGCGTATCATCCCCGGCTATGTGCGAGCACTTCGTGGCCCGGGCCGCCGAGCCGTTCCGGATCGACGAGCTGTGGCCATTCGTGGAAAAGGTCGAGCGGTTCGGGATTGCCGGGTTCGGCTGGGGCGCCGGCTGGCTCGGCGACGACGGAGGGCTTCACAGCCATCGCGATGTCCGGGCGTTTCGCGACGACCCGCGGCGCGAGGAGATCGGGAGCGTCGAGACCACGTCCGTCCTCGTCCATCTTCGTCGGCCCTCGAAGCTGTCCACGCTGGACCTGCCCGACACGCAGCCGTTCGACGACCCGGCCGGTCGCTACATCGTCAGCCACAACGGCGACTTCAGGCTTCATCGTGAGTGGCGCAGCCGGTATCGCGCCCAGGGTCGGATCCACGGGCGAGCCGACACGGAGCCCGGCATCCGCTGGCTCGAGGACGAGTATCGGGCCGGGGAGCCGGCCGGCCATATCCTCGGCGCACTCCACGACACGTTCGCCGGCCAGGCGAACCTCGCATTGCTCGAGGCCGGCGGCGACGTCCACCACTACGCCGGAAACACGGAGAACCCGGTCTTCACATTCCGCCTCGGTCGGATCGGGATCGCCTCGACGGGCCTCTATTCGCTCGACCGGTCCGTGTTCCGGTTCGCCGCCCCGGGGGCCACGGACCGGCGGCTCGTCTCGATCCGGACCACGGCCAGCCTTGCCCGAGACGGCAGCGCGACGGGCGCCGCATAGCATGCAGGCATGACGACGCCCACCGCCGGCCTGAGTGACGGCCGCCCGACCGACACGCTGCCCGTCTCGCAGCTCCTCCGGATGACCCTCTACTGGTTCGGCCTGTCGTCGATCTTCATCGCGGTCGACACGATCCTCGGCGGGCGGCTCGAGTACCAGGCGCTCGTTCCGGCGGGCGAGGAGGGCCGGGCCCTGGTCGCGATGACCGTCGGGGGTGCCCTCGTGGCCGTCCTCGTCCAGCCCACCGTCGGCTCGATCAGCGACTACACGATCAGCCGCTGGGGGCGCCGGAAGCCGTACATCCTCATCGGGTCGCTCCTCGATGTCGTCTTCCTGTTCGGGGTGGCGAGTTCGAACACCGTCGTTTCGATCGCCGCCTTCGTCATCCTCCTCCAGTTCAGTTCGAATTTCGCGCAGGGGCCGTTCCAGGGTTACGTCCCCGACCTCGTTCCGGCCCACCAGGTGGGCCTCGCCAGTGGACTGGTCGGCCTCATGCAGGTGCTCGGGAACATCACGGGCGCCATCGTCGCGTCCGTGGCCGTTGCGACAAACCAGTTCTTCCTGGGCACGATCGCCGTCGGAATCATCGAGCTCTTGACGATGATCAGCGTGTTCCTCTGGGTCAACGAGGGACGGGTGGCCAAGGACCGGGCGGGCCGATCCTGGCTCTCGGTCGCCGCCGAAGCGTGGGGCCTCGACATCCTCAAGGAGCGAAGCTTCATCTGGCTCGTCACATCGCGACTCGCGTTCCTGATGGCCACGAACATGCTCATCAAGCTCGCGATCTTCTACCTGTCCCGTTCCCACGGGCTCGATCAGGAGGAGGCCGGGGGGACGTTGACGATCATCCTCGGCTTCACCGCCCTCGGGACGATCGTCGCGGTCCTGCCGTCTGCCCGCCTCTCCGACCGGGTCGGACGGAAACGCGTGATCTACGCAAGCTGCGCGATCGGCGCCCTCGGACTGGGGATCGTCGCCGTCGCGCCGTCGATCCCGGTCGCGCTGGTCGGCGTCGTGATCTACGGCCTCGCCACGGGCTCGTTCCTGGCCGTCGACTGGGCGCTCATGACCGACATCATCCCGAAGGCCTCGTCCGGGAGGTTCATGGGGATCAGCAACGTGGCCACGGCCTCGGCGGGGGTGATCGCGCTGGCGACCGGCGGAACGCTGATGGACATCATCGGCGGTCCCGAACGGCTGGGCAGTGGACCGCGTGCGGCGCTGGCCCTCGGTGTGGCGCTGTTCGTGGTCGCTGCGATCCTCCTGCGCCCGGTCGACGAGCGGCGCCGCGAGGAGGGGTTGCCTGACGTTGGTGCCGTTTCGTCCGGGGTTGCCTGACCCAGCAAGCGATCGCGGTCAGCCGCCGTCGCCGTTCATCCGGGATCTCAGGGGCGACCGTGTCTGCCAGTCAACACCGACGGGTCGAGTCGCCTGGCGTCGGGGCTGAGCGGATCACGAAGTGCCGACGGGTCGCCCCGAGTGAGTTCCGGTGACTCCGGGACACGAATCGAGGCGCGAGGCACGCCGACGGGGAGAGACATCCATCCGTTGCCAGCACACGGCGCGTCCGTGTTGACTCCGAGTCACCGCGGCAGGCCGCAGGAAGCCTGGAGTTGGGGGAGTGCGCGGAGCGTGGAACGGTGCCGTGGCTGCGGCGGCCGTGGCTGCTCCGGCCGAGGGTCCGGGCGCTCGGGCTATACTCCCGCCCACTGTGGGCGACGGCACGGTCATCATCATCGGCGGTGCTGAGGACAAGGTCCGGGATCGGGTCATCCTCAGCCGGTTCGTGTCGCTCGCCGGTGGCGAAGATGCGAGGATCGCGGTCATCTCGACGGCGTCGTCGCTTGGGCCGGAGGCCGGCGCTCGGTACACCGAGATCTTCGGCCACCTCGGGGTCAAGACGATCCGCACGATCCACGCGATGACCCGGCCCCAGGCGAACGACGAGGCGACGGGCCACGCCTTGAGTGACGTAACCGGGATCTTCTTGACGGGCGGCAATCAGCTCCGCCTGTCGTCGACGATCGGCGGGACGCGTCTCGCCTCGGCCGTCCTGGAGCGGTTCCAGCACGGCGCCGTGGTGGCCGGTACGTCGGCCGGGGCGTCGGCGATGAGCTCGCACATGATCGCCTTCGGCTCGTCCGGCGCCACGCCCAAGCACCGGATGGCGACGATCGCGGCAGGGCTCGGGGTGCTGCCGGGCGTCATCATCGACCAGCACTTCCAGCAGCGGAACCGGCTCGGCCGGCTCCTGTCGCTCATTGCCTCGAACCCGAGCCTGCTCGGCCTTGGCGTGGACGAGGACACCGCCGGGATCGTGGGACCCGACCATGTCATGGAGGTGGTCGGGAGGGGGAGTGTCACCGTGATCGATGGCGCCGGATCGGACACGGACGCCTGGGAGATCAAGGGTCACAAGCCCCTGATGATCAGCGGGGTCGTCCTTCACTCGCTGCCCAGCGGCTATCGCTTCGACCTTGCGCGGCGGGTCCGCGTGGCCACAACGTCGCTCCACGCCCTTCCCGGCGGCGAGGCCGCCGCGTCCAGCTGACCGGCCGATTCGGCGCACAGAGGGAGACCACGTGGCCCAGACGGCACCCGCCCCGAAGCGCAAGCGGCCGGCCCCGGCGAGCGTGAGCGCGCCGCGAGCCGCGCGTCGGACGGCGACCCCGCGTGGACTCAAGCCCCAACCCACCCTCCGGATCCTGGAAACCCGCGTCCTGCGCGGCGCCAACTACTGGGCCCGCGAACCCGTGGTGCGGATGGTCGTCGACCTCGGCGTCCTCGAACACTTTCCATCGAACAAGATTCCGGGCTTCGTGGAAGCGCTCGAGCAGTGCCTCCCGACTCTCGACGACCACGCCTGCTCGCTGGGGCGGCGCGGCGGCTTCCTGACCCGCCTTCGCGACGGGACGTGGACGGGGCACATCGCCGAGCACATCGCCCTGGAGCTCCAGAACCTGGCCGGGACCGACGTCCGGCACGGCAAGACCCGCTCGACCGGGGTCGACGGCCAGTACAACGTCATCTACGAGTATCGCGAGGAGGCCGTCGGCATCGAAGCCGGCAAGATGGCCGTGGCCCTCGTCAATCATCTCGTCGCCCCCGACGACGAGGCGTACGCCTTCGACTTCATGGCGGAGCTCGAGCGGCTCATCCGCCTTGCCGAGAAGCAGGCCTTCGGCCCGTCGACCCAGGCGCTCATCGACGAGGCGATCAGTCGCGACATCCCGTACATCCGACTCGACCGTCACTCGCTCGTGCAGCTGGGGCTCGGCGTCCACCAGCAGCGGATCCGGGCGACGATGACCTCCAAGACCTCGGGGATCGCGGTCGATGTCGCCTCCGACAAGAGCCTGACCAACCGGCTCCTTGACTCGGCGGGCCTGCCCGTACCCAGGGCGGACCTCGTCGACTCCGAGGACGGCGCCGTGGCCGCCGCGCGCAGGATCGGCTACCCGTGCGTGATCAAGCCCCTCGACGGCAATCACGGACGGGGCGTGCACCTCGACCTCCAGTCCGACGACGAGGTGCGTGCGGCGTTCCCGGATGCCCGCCGCCAGAGTCGATCCGGGGACATCGTCGTCGAGTCGTACATCACGGGCAACGACTATCGCTGCCTGGTCATCGGCGGCAAGGTCGCCGCGATCGCCGAACGCGTCCCGGCATCGGTGGTCGGCGACGGCGAGCAGACCGTCCGGACGCTCGTGGAGGCGGCCAATGCCGACCCGCGGCGGGGGATCGGTCACGAGAAGGTCCTGACCCGGATCGCCCTCGATGCGGCGGCGGAAGCGCTCGTGCGAGAGCAGGGCCTCGGCCTCGATGACGTCCCGGAGGCGGGCAGGCGGGTCAAGCTGGCGCTGACCGGCAACATGTCGACGGGCGGAACGTCCATCGACCGGACGATCGAAGCGCACCCCGACAACGTCGAGATCGCCGAGACGGCGGCACGGATCGTGGGCCTCGACGTGGCCGGCATCGACTTCATCTGTCCGGACATCGCCACGCCCGTGCGGGAGACCGGCGGCGGGATCGTCGAGGTCAACGCGGCGCCCGGGTTCCGGATGCACACCCACCCGACCGAGGGCGAGCCGCAGTACGTCGCGAAGCCCGTCATCGACCTGCTCTTCCCGGTCGGCACCGCCGCGCGGATCCCGATCCTGGCCGTCACCGGCACGAACGGCAAGACGACGACCGTCCGGATGATCGCCCACATCCTGAAGCTCATGGGCCGGCGCGTCGGGATGACGTCGACCGACGGGATCGTGATCGACGGGCGGCTCATCAAGAAGGGCGACATGTCCGGCCCGAAATCGGCCCAGATGGTCCTCCAGAACCCGACCGTGGACACGGCGGTGTTCGAGGTGGCCCGCGGCGGCATCCTGCGCGAGGGCCTGGGCTACGACCGCAACGACGTGGCCGTGGTGACGAACGTCTCCGGCGATCACCTCGGTCTCGGGGGGATCAATTCGCTCGGCCAGCTGGCAAACGTGAAGGGGGTGGTCGTCGAAGCCGTGCCCCGCTCCGGGACCGCCGTCCTGAACGCGGACGACACGTACGTCGCCCGGATGGCCCGCCACTGCGCCGGGCGGGTCGTGCTGTTCTCGATGTCGACGACGAAGGGCGAGGACGGGTTCGATCGCGTCGACGGGCACACCGGCCGCGGTGGGGCGGCATTCACGCTCGACAAGACCCCGCAGGGCGAGCTGGTGGTTCTGAAGCTGGGCTCGCGGACGATGCCGGTCCTGTACACGCACCTCATCCCGGCCACCTTCGGGGGTCGCGCCCGGATGAACGTGGCCAACGCCCTGGCCGCGGCTGCGGCGGCATGGGCAGCGGGTGCCCACCTCCACGACATTCGCCAGGGCCTGCGCACGTTCTCGACATCGTTCTTCCAGGCACCGGGGCGGCTCAACATGCTCGAGGTGAACGGCGTCCGGGTGGTCATCGACTACTGCCACAACGTCGATGGCATGCGCGCCCTGGCCGACTTCGTGGAGCGGATGATGGTCGACCCCGCGGCGCGCGGGCGGTCCGGCAACGGCACGTCGCGCGCGGGACGCGCCATCGGTGTCATCGGCATCCCCGGCGATCGGCGCGACGACGACCAGCGCGACTACGGCGCGATCGCGGCCGGCGCCTTCGACGAGATCATCGTCCGCGAGGACAAGAACCTGCGCGGCCGGTCACCGGGTGAGACGGCCTCGAACGTCGTCGAAGGCGTGCGCCGTGCCCAATCCGAAGGACGCGCGCGCTCGACCCGCGCGGAGAAGGTGCTGGACGAGATGACGGCCGTTCGGGCCGCGCTCCGCCGGGCCAGCCAGGGCGATCTGGTCGTGGCGTGCGTCGACGATGCGGTGGGCGTCTATCGAACGGCGATGGCGGCGTCCGGGCCCGGCCACGCCAAGACGGCGTTCGCCGACCCCGGCGAACTGGGGGCTCCCGAGGGCTGACCTGGCTCCGAGCTATCCGGCCCTGGCTCCGATCAGCCGCTGACCGGCTTCGGCGTCAGCCGCCGATCTTCAGGTTGCTGCTGACGACGCGGACCATCCCGACGATCTCGATGGCGGCGATCACGACCAGCGCGAATCCGATGAGCATTTCCATGTGTTCTCGACCTCCAAGCCTCCACGCCATCGGGATGCCCCGTGGCCGTCCCGCGGATCATGACCGTGCGCGGGCTACTTCCGCAAGGGGTGTTTCGCGTCAGATGCTCGTACGACCGCGCAGCCGCGGAACGAGTCGGAGCAGATCATTGGGCGCTTCGATGGCCCGGGCGCCGAGCCGATCGAGGAGTTCGAAGACGGCGTCGCGCTCCGCATGGCACATCAGCACGACGACGCGCGCCGTCTCGGGGCGCTCGCCGGCGGCCGTCGCCGCCCCATTCAATTCAGCGCGCAGGGCGGCGGTCTCGGACTCGTACACGGGGACGTCGCTCGGGCGACCGCCGCCCGAGCGCACGCCGGCGAGCAGCTCTCCGATCATCGATTCGCGGGTCCGGCCGCGCAGGTAATCGAGCGTCTCCTTGATCACGACGCGCTGGGCGCGCTGTGCCGCGATCCGGCCGATCCCGCGGAGCGTGTCGTCGGGACGATCGCCGGCGGTGCCGATGATGATCGTGATCGGCGCGGTCCGGCCGGCGCTCCCGCCGGCAATCCCGGCGGCGACGTCGAGCACCGCGCTGACGCCGGCCTCGTTGTGGGCGAAGTCGACGATGACGACCCGCGCGCCGAGCCGGAACAGGTTGAGCCGACCCGGCGAGCGTTCCGTCGACGGCCGGAAATCGCGCAGTCCGTCGCGCACCTGCTCGAGGGTCGCGCCCATTGCCCGGGCGCCGCCGACGGCCGCCAGCGCGTTCGCGACGTTGTGCCGGGCGAGGCCGCCGAGGGTGACCGGGACCTGGGCCACCTCGACGATGCGGCGATCTCGCCCGCCGTCATGCTCGATGATCCAGCCGTCACGCAGGAGATAGGCACGCCCACCGCCTGCCACGTGGCGCCCGACACGCGCCGGGGTGCGCGCCGCGAGCGAGAAGAACGCGACCTGAGCCCGCACGGTGCGAGCCACGGCGGCCACGAACGGGTCGTCGGCGTTGAGGATGACCCATCCCTCCGGACGGGTCATCCGGCAGATCGTGGCCTTGACCTCGGCCAGCTCGGGCAACGTGTGGATCCCGTGCAGATCGAGGTGATCGGAGGTCACGTTCGTGAGGATGCTCGCATCGTTGGACTCGTAGCCGATTCCGCGCATCACGATCCCGCCGCGCGCCGTCTCGAGCACCGCGACGTCCAGGTCCGCCCGGCCGAGGATCTGGGCGGCTCCGCCGGGTCCGGTCCAGTCGCCGGGATCGACCATCCGGCCATTGACGATGACGCCGTCCGACGTCGTGGTTCCAACCCGCAGGCCGGCCGTCGCCAGGATGTGGCTGACGATCCGCGTCGTGGTGCTCTTGCCGTTCGTCCCGCTGATCGAGATCGTCGGCAGGAGGCGATCACTGTCGCGGATCCACGTCGGCGGCTGGGTTCGGGCGGCGCCGATCCGCGCCTGCCAACGGGCCAGCGAGCGCGCCTGGCCGCCGGTCAGGCGGGCGCGCCGGGCCGGCGATACGTTGCGATCGCCAAAGGTGAACGCTGCTTCCGCGATGGTACGGGCACGATCGGCGCCTTCCCACGGCCAGCTCACGATCCAGTGGCCCGGATCGGACGAGCGGTGGACCACGACGCCGGCGTTCCCCTCGCCGTGGTCGACCCGCAGCCGGCGCACCCAGGCGACCAGCCCGACGACCTCGAGCGGCCGATCGCGAGCCGCGACGGGAGCACCCAGTCGGACGCGCGCGTGCCGTCCGGGGATCCGCTGCCCGTACCACGTCCGGCGACGCCCGATCGCGACCTCGAGCTTCACGGACGGCTCGAGCCGGTAGACGTTGGGGCCATCGAGCAGGCGGATCTCGACGAGTCGCATCGTCGCGGAGGATAGCAAGCCAACCGGGCCGACTCGGGCTCCCGGCGCGTCGGCCTGCGAGACGCGACGGCGCGCGGCTAGACTTCCCCGATGGGCGGTCCATCGAGACCCGGGAGCATGGTCGCCGCCGACGAGCTGGCAGAGCTCCTGGCGTCGGTTCGCGATTCGCTGCCCGCATATCTCGAGGATCTGCGCCGGTTCGTCGATATCGATTGCGGCAGCTACACGCCGGCCGGTGTCGACCAGATCGGCCGCTGGACGGGAGAGGCGCTGGCGGCCCTGGGCGGTCGGATCGAGGTCCGGCCCGATCCGACGGGGCGTCTCGGCGCGACCGTCATGGCGACGTTCGAGGGACGTCCCGGGGCCGGGCCACGGATCCTGCTCATCGGGCACATGGACACCGTGTTCGAGGCCGGGACGGCGGCCGAACGGCCGTTCCGGATCGAGGACGGCATCGCCACCGGGCCCGGGGTCACCGACATGAAGAGTGGCCTCCTCGCCGGGATCTACGCCCTGGCCGCGTTGCGCGGCGTGGCCGGCGGATCGATCGCCGATCTGCCGTTCGAACGGATCGTGTTCGTCGCCAACCCGGACGAAGAGATCGGATCGCCGACCTCGACGCCGCACATCCGGGAGGTGGCCGCGACGACGGACGCCTGCTTCGTGCTCGAGTGTGCCCGCGCCAACGGCGACTTCGTGTCGGCTCGAAAGGGCATGGCGGATCTCCGCCTTGACATCCAGGGGCGCGCCGCGCACGCGGGTGTCGAGCCCGAGAAGGGTCGGAGCGCCGTTCTGGCCGGCGCTCACCTGGTGACCGCGATCCACGATCTGAACGGCCGCTGGCCGGGCGTGACCGCGAACGTCGGCGTGTTCAAGGCCGGGACGCGGCCCAATATCGTGGCCGACCGGGCGACCCTCGAGGTCGACGTGCGAGCGGTCGCGGGGGCGGACCTCGACGCGGCGATCGCGGCCGTCGAGGCGCTGGCCGCCGACCCCGTCGTCGCGGACGTGACGGTCACGGTCGAGACCATGAACAGCTGGCGCCCAATGGAGAAGCTGGATCGATCCTCGCGCCTCGTCGAGCAGGTTGTGGCGACGGCCGCGCGGCTCGGCTTCGCCACGAGCGACGCATCGACGGGTGGTGCCTCCGACGCCAATACCACGTCGGGGATGGGGGTTCCGTCGATCGACGGACTCGGTCCGATCGGTGGCAACGATCACGCCCCCGGCGAGTACCTGCTGGTCGACTCGATCGTCCCACGCACGACGTTGCTTGCGGCGCTCCTGCTCGAAGTCGCGCGCGATCCGGTCGTTGCCGGTTGGCGTGCGGACGGCGGACGCTGATGGCCGCCGACCGGCGCAGCGTCTCGAGCGGCAGCCCCTGGGAAGGCCCGTACGGCTACGCTCGCGCGGTGGCCGTCGGCGACAGCTGCTGGGTGTCGGGCACGGTGGACCCCAGCGGGGAGCACCCGGGCGATCCCGCCGGCCAGGCGCGGGCTGCCTGGGCGATCGTCCTCCGCGCGCTCGGCGAGGCCGGGTTCGATGTCGACGACGTCGTTCGGACGCGGATGTACGTGACTGACGCCGCGTTCTCGGCGGCCGTGGCCGATGTGCATGGCCAGGTCTTTGGCGAGATCCGGCCGGCGACGACGCTGATCGTCGTGAGTGCCCTCATCGCACCGGACCTGCTCGTCGAGGTCGAGGCAGAGGCTCGCCGGGGCGGCTAGGGAAGGGCCGCGACGCTGGTTGCTCGAAGCAGCGCCACGAGACCGGCGGCGAGGAGGAGACCGAGCAGCAGGCTGCGACGTGCCGCCACGAGCGCTCCGCAGACAAGGACCGCCAGCCACTCGACCCCGACGTGGAACGACGGCACGCGATTCGCGTCCAGCGCCACCATGACGTTCACCGCCGCGAGCGCCGCCAGAACGGCCGGAGCGACCAGTCGAAGATAGGCCGTCGCCCGTTGCGGCAGGCGTTCGACGCCGGGCACGAGCAGGGGGATCGCCCGCATCGGATACGTGGCCAGGCCCATGAAGACCGCGAGCAGGACAAGGTCGGTGTTCATCGGTCTGCGTTCCGCCCGGCGGATGGTGGCGCATCGCGATCGACAGGTTCGAGAGCGGCCTCGACCAGCGCTCCGATCTGGCGCCCGAGTGGCATTGGATCGTCGGGATGTCGATGCGCGACCGGTGGTCCGGGAAGGGCAAGGCCGACGAGCGGACCCAGCAGACCGCCGACGAGGATGCCGGCCGCCGGATCCCAGGCCAGCGACACCGCCACGGCCGAGACAGCGCCGACCAGGGCGGCGACGAGCTCGCGCCGTCCGGTCACGAGACCGACGGCGAGCCCGGCCATCGCGGCCGGAAAGATCACGTCCAGGCCGAGGCGCCCGGGCTCGGGGATGCTCCCGCCGACGACCACGCCGACGATCGTCGCGATGTTCCACGGGATGAACGTCGTCCCGATCGCCGCCCACCAGTAGCCCTTGAGGTCGGCCCGGCCGATCCGCCGGAAGTGGGCGGTCGAGAGGGCGAACGCCTCGTCCGTGAGGAGATGAGCCATCACGGCCCGGATCGGCCACGGCCGGTCGGTCAGGTACGGGGCCAGCGACGCGGCGTACAGGAAGTGCCGGGCATTGATGAATCCCGTCAGGAGGATGACTCCGATCCAGGAGAACCCGCCCAGCACGTAGCCGACGGCAGCGAACTGCGACGCCCCGGCGAAGACGATCACACTCATCGCGCTCGCCTCGATCGGCGAAAAGCCCGCCGCGCGGGCGGCCAGGCCGTACACGAGGCCAAACCCACCGGCCGAGGCGATGATCCCGAGGCCGTCGGAAACGAGACGTCGCCGGCTCGCCTGCAGGACGGCCGCGTCCGACGCTGCGGGCGCTGGGCGGATTGCCACTCGCGGGTCGGTCAGCGCAGGAACGTCTTCGCGCAGGCTCCGTCGCAGACCGCGAAGATCGCGTGGAGGTCGCGGGCGTAGCCGGCCACGTGAAGCAGGCCCGGGCAGCCCGCCGTCGGGCACTTCCAGACCCACCAGCGCTCGTTCACGTCGAGCGCCGTGGTCTCGTTCGCCAGCTGGTCGGCCAGGCCTTCGCGCGCCGCCAGGAGTCGGTCGACGGCCGCGCTGCGCTGCGCATCGGTCTCGCTGGAGTACGGGTAGTTCTGGCCGACGTTCGAAGTCACGCGCGTCTCCTGGCGAAAAGGGGAAGGGCCGGCGGCAGAAGCGGGAGCGCCGGCGGCGGCGGTCGTGTGAGCGCAGCCAGCCGCCGGCAGGCGCGAGTATCGCATAGGAGAACCGGACATCAAGCCGCGCGCTACCAGGCGGCCGGGCGCTACCAGGCGGCCGGCAGGCCCGCGCTGCGGGGATCCGTGGCCGCGGCCAGCGACCCATCGGGCGCGGCCGGTCCGCCGTCGACGAGCTCGATCGCATGCGCATGCCCAACCGCTCCGTCGAACGCGCCAACCTGGTGGACCGGGTGACCGAGGCGTTCGAGCTCTTCGAGAACATGGGCCGCATAGCGCGGCTCGATCCGCACGTCCATGGGTGGATCAAACATCGCGGCCGGCTCGACGAACCAGCGTGGCGCTCCCACCGCCACCGCCACGTCGACGCCGCCGTCGACCAATGCCGAGACCATCTGCGTATGCACCTGGGGCTGGGCGTCGCCGCCCATCGAACCGGCGATCACCCACGGCCGGGCACGGCCCGAGGCCGGATCGTCCCGGAACAGCATCCCGGGGAGCAGCGTGTGGAGGGGCCGCTTCGCCGGCTCCAGCTCGTTGGGGTGGCCGGGCTCGAGGCTGAAGTAGTTGCCGCGGTTGTGATAGTGGATCCCCGTCACCGGATCGACGACACCCGACCCGAATCCGCGCCAGTTCGACTCGATGAGGCTCACCGCGTTCCCGTCGCCGTCAACGGCGGCGAGGTAGACGGTCCCGCCGCCCGGTGGGTTCGTGGACGCCGCCGGGCGTGCCGCCCGACGAGGGTCGATCCGCGCAGCCAGGGCAGCGGCGTGGTCCGCCGAGAGAAGACGTTCGACCGGCACCGGGTGCCTGTCGGGATCGGCCAGGTAGGCGTCGCGGTCGGCCATCGCGAGCTTGGCCGCCTCGATTCCGAGATGGACCCAGCGCGTCTCCGCCACGCCGTGTGGTCCGAACGCAGAGGACGGAGGCGGCTCGAACCGCTCCAGCACGTTGAGCATTTCCAGTGCCACCAGGCCGGAGCTGTTGGGACCGTGGGATGTCACGCGCACGCCTCGGTACGTCGTGGCGATGGGATCGGTCCACGTGGATCGATGGTCGGCCAGGTCGCGGGCGTCGATCGACGAACCGACGGCCGCCAGCGCTCGACCCTGGGCAGCGGCGAGATCACCCTCGTACAACGCATCGAAGCCGTCTCGGGCGAGCCGTTCGAGCGTGCTTGCCAGCGCCGGCAGCCTGACCCTCTCGCTCGGGCGCCACGCTCGGCCGTGCGGGCGGTAGACGCCGAAGAACGCGGCCGAAGGTCCGAGTGCCGCCTCCACCTCGGGCGCGACCCGTTCGACGGCGGCGATGAACTCCGGCCAGGCCGGGAAGCCGTCGCGGGCCAGCTCGATCGCCGCACCGAGGATCTCGTCACGCGACATCCGGCCGAACCTCCGATGCGCGTCGCCCCATGAACGAACCGCGCCGGGCACCGTGATCGGCAGCCCGCCGCGCACCGGCATGGTGCGGAGTCCGCGGGCACGCAGGTCGGCGGCATCCGCCCGTCGCGACGAACGGCCGGAGCCGTTCAGCGCGAGCTGTTGCTGCGCCGCCTCGTCCCAGATCAGCCAGAACGCGTCACCGCCGATCCCGCTCCCGTTGGGCACCACCACCGCGAGCACGGCGTTCGTGGCGATCGCCGCGTCCACGGCGTGGCCGCCCCGACGCAGGATGTCGAGGCCGGCCGCCGTCGCCGCGTGGTGTGGCGCCACCACGGCTCCATGCGATCCCAGGGCGAGCGGCGCGGGCACGAGCAAGGAGTCCGGCATCGACGGATCGTAGCGCCCACGGGACTGTCACGCGGCCCCGTGCGACCGCCACGCCGCCCGCGGAGCCGTTACGCTTCCCGGCCATGACCCGTTCGATGGTGGCGGTGCTCGCCGGGACCTTCACGCTGCGCTTCAGCACGGGCCTCACCGGCGGCCTCCTGGTCTTCTACCTCGCCCGGCTCCACCTCCACGGCGGTCCGCGCGTCGACGAGCTGACCCTCGCGATCCTCACCTCGACGTTCTTTGCCGCGGAGCTCATCCTGTCGACCCCGTTCGGGATGCTGTCCGATCGGTGGGGCCACCACCGCGTGATGCAGATCGGCCCGATCTTCGGTGCCGTTGCCGTCGTGGTGACCTGGCTGTCTACCAACATCGTCGTCATCGGCGGAACACGCTGGCTCGAGGGAGCCTCGACGGCCGCCTCCGTTCCGTCGATCCTTGGGTTCATCGCGCTGGTGACCGCCGGCGATGAGCTGCTGCGCGGCCGGATGGCGGCGCGCTTCGAGGGCGCCACGCTCGCCGGCCTCGGCGTCGGTATCGTGGCCGCCGGGATCCTCTACGACGGCATTCCGGGGGTCTGGTCCGGCCTGGGCCGGGATGCGTTCCTCCTCAACGCCGGGATCTACGCGATCTCGTATCTGATCTACCGCTACGGCGTGGCCGACCCGCTGGCCGACCGGCCGGCGGTCGCCGGCGTCAGCCACAGCTGGGGCCGATACGGGCGACTGCTCATCAACTCCCACGTGTGGTTGCTGGCGCCGACGTGGATCGCCGTCAACGCGGCGATCGGGCTGTGGACGAGCCAGTCGATCTTCCAGCTGATCCGCGAGCCCGACGGCAGGTTTCCCGGCCAGGTCCTGATGGGCGGGTTCGTGGGTTCCCAGATCGCGCTCGGCCTCGGGGTGGCCCTCGTCGTCTTCTTTGCCGGCCTTGCCTTCTGGGGGGAGCGCTTCAAGCGCTATCGCCGGACGACGATCATCCTCTACGGCGTGGGCGGTGGGGCCCTCAGCGTGATTGCTGCGGTCGTCGTCAATCACTCGGCCGGGGCGCCGGCGATCATCCCGCTGGTGTTCGGCCTGGCTGCCGGCGCAGGTCTCTTCGTGCTTGCCGGGGCGACCCCGGCCGCGCTCGGACTGCTGGCCGACATCAGCGAGGCCTACCCGGCCGACCGCGGGGCGATCATGGGCCTCTATTCGGTCTTCCTGGCCCTGGGCCAGATCCTCGGCAGCCTGATCGGCGGCGTTGCGGCGATCTCGTTCGGGATCGATGGGATCCTCGGAGCCACGCTCGCGCTGCTGGCCGTGGCGATCTTGCCGATCTCCCGGCTGCGCCCATTCGAGCACGTCGTGGGGACCGCGGCCGGCTGAGCCGAGTGCACGGCGCGAGCCGGGCATGCCCCAACTGCCGGTCCGTTGCGGCTCGCCCGTGGGGTCGACCGATTTGGGGTTCCCGTGGAGCTGCGCCCAACGTATGCTTCCGACCTGAGGAGATCCGACCCGCTCGTGGGTCATGGCCGGAGGAGCGAGGACACCCGTGAGTCGCGTCGCCATCGTCACCGACTCGGCGTCGGACATGGACCCCGCCGCCGCTGCGAGGCTTGGGATCCGGATCGTGCCGCTGATCGTGAACTTCGGGGCGGAGACATTCAAGGCCGGCGTGGAGCTGTCGCGCGAAGACTTCTGGCGCCGAATGACCGCGCCCGACGCCCCGTTTCCGACGACCGCGGCGTCGAGCCCCGGTGAGTTCAAGGCGGTCTACGACGCGGCCTTCGCCGATGGCGCCGAGGCCATCGTGTCGGTGCACGTCGCGAACACCTTGTCGGGCACGATCAAGAGCGCCGAGATCGCGAAGAGCATGCTGCCCGACCGCGAGATCCACATCGTCGACTCGAGGGCCGTCTCGATGGCCGAGGGCATCCTTGCGGAGCTCGGGGTGGCGATGGCGGCCGACGGCATGAGCGCCGGCGACATCGCCCGGGCGCTCGAGGCACGCGCCCCGGACATCAGCACGTTCCTCGCGGTGGAGACGCTCGAGTACCTCAAGAAGGGCGGCCGGATCAGCGGTGCCCGCGCCGCAATCGGTACGATCCTCTCGGTCAAGCCGATCATCCAGGTCAAGGATGGCCTCGTCGACACGGCCGATCGGGTCCGGACGCGCAGCAAGGCCCGCGAGCGCTCGATCGAGCTGACCTGTTCGCGCCCGATCGAGCGGCTGTCGGTGCTCCACACCACGAACGCCGACGTCGAGGCGTTCCGCGACGCGCTCATCGCGCGCGTGCCCGGTGGAATCGATCCCGCCAGGGTCAGCATCGAGCTGGTCGGGGCGTCCGTCGGTCCGCACCTCGGCCCCGGCTGCGTCGGTGCCGTGGCGCTCCACCGGCCGTCCTGATCGCCCGACCACGTCGAGCGCGTCGAGCGCCTCAGGCGCGTGCGATGGCGCGGCACATGGTTGCGAGACGGTTGCGGCCGGGTTGCGAGATGGGGTCGCCCTCCGGGCAGAACTGAGCCCGCCCGGCTATACTCCGGCCGCTTCCAGTGCGCGACCCTGCCCATCCGGCAGCCGCGCCCCGTGGGGTCGTCCGGGAGACGACCCGACATCCCGGGTCCGGGTCCGGACCCGCCGCGGAGGATCACCACCTTCATGACCACCGAACACGCCGGCGCGACGATCAACGCATGGGAGGTCGCTCAGCACCAGTTCGACCTTGCGGCCGACCGACTCGGCCTCGACGACGCGATACGCCAGGTCCTGCGCGAGCCGCGCCGCGAGCTGACCGTTCACTTCCCGGTAAGCATGGATGACGGGACGGTCCGGGTCTTCACCGGCTACCGCGTCCAGCACAACCTCGGCCGGGGCCCCGCCAAGGGCGGGATCCGCTATCACCAGGACGTGACCCGCGACGAGGTCAAGGCCCTCGCGATGTGGATGTCCTGGAAGTGTGCCGTGGTCGGCATCCCGTACGGCGGCGGCAAGGGCGGCGTCATCGTCGATCCCAAGCAGCTCAGCCTGAAGGAGCTGGAGGCGCTCACGCGCAGGTTCACGACCGAGATCGAGCTGCTCATCGGGCCCGAGCGGGACATCCCGGCACCCGACGTGAACACGAACGCCCAGACCATGGCCTGGATGATGGACACGTACTCGATGCACGTGGGCTACACCGTTCCGGGTGTCGTCACCGGCAAGCCGATTGCCCTCGGCGGCTCTGAAGGCCGCCATGAAGCGACCGCGCGCGGCGCCGTCTTCACGATTGTCGAGTCGGCGCGCCACCTCGGGATGGACCTGACCAGGGCGACGGTGAGTGTCCAGGGCTTCGGCAACGCCGGGTCGATCGCAGCGCGCCTGATCCGCGACGAAGGCGCGACGGTCGTTGCGGTCTCCGACTCGACCGGCGGCATCCATGCACCCGGCGGCCTCGATATCGATCGGGTAATCCAGTGGAAGCAGGAGCACGGCACGGTCCAGGGCTTCCCCGGCGCCGCCGACATCTCGGGGATGGCCGTCCTGGAAGTCGAGTGCGACATCCTCATTCCCGCCGCGCTCGAGAACCAGATCACGGCCCGCAACGCGGCCAACATCAAGGCGCGGATCGTCGCCGAGGCCGCCAACGGACCGACCACTCCGGAAGCCGACGAGATCCTGCACGCCAAGGGCGTGTTCCTCATCCCCGACATCCTGTGCAACGCCGGCGGCGTCACCGTCTCCTACTTCGAGTGGGTCCAGGCACTCAACCGGGACCACTGGGACGAGGCGATGGTCAACCAGAAGCTGCGCGGGATCATGGTCAAGGCGTTCGCCGAGGTGCTCGCGATGTCGCTCCGCGAGGAGGCGAGCATGCGCACCGGCGCCTACCTGCTGGCGGTACAGCGGGTCGCCGACGCGATGAGCGTTCGCGGGCTGTACCCGTAGGCAATCCGGTTCTCGGACCCAGGTCTGGCGAAGGGCCGGCGCCCGTGCGCGGGCACGGGCGCTGGGTCTGTCTGGACGTGGGCGAGACGCTCATCGACGAGACGAGGATCTGGTCGACCTGGGCGGACGTCCTCGGCGTACCCCGGCTCACCTTCATGGCGCTCCTCGGCGCGGTCATCGCCCGTGGCGGCGAGCATCACGATGCCTTCGCTTCCCTCGGTGTGGCCGACTGGCGGGCGCTGGTGCCGGTCGTCGACGCGGCATTTGGCGGCTTCCGCGATGCGGACCTCTATCCGGACGCGCGCACGGTCGTCCCGAGTCTTCGGGACCGGGGATATCGCGTGGCGATCATCGCCAACCAGCCCGCGTCGCGCGGCGCGGAGCTTCGGGCGCTCGGCGTCGAGGCCGAGGTCATGGCGATGTCCGAGGAGCTCGGCGTTGCCAAGCCCGATCCGGCGTTCTTCGCCCGGGCCCTCGAGGTCATGGGCTCGCCGAATCCGGCCGACGTCGCGTACGTCGGCGACCGGATCGACAACGACGTCGTGCCGGCTGCGACAGCAGGGATGCGCGCGGTATGGATCCGGCGCGGCCCGTGGGCGGCGATCCAGGCGCCAGGGCGGCTGGACCCGGAGCTCTCCGATCGCCTGCCCGCGACGCTGACCGTCGTCTCGCTCACCGAGTTGGCGAACCGGATCGAAGAGGCATTCTCCACGCGCCTGTGACGTTCACGTAGCGCCGTCGCTGGCACAAGCAGTGTGCGAGTTGGTCAGGGTTCCCAGATTGTGAATCCGACATGTGGCGCCATGAGCGCGAAGTCACGGTCGGCGGACAGCATGACGAGGTCATGGCGGACGCACAGCTGGGCGAGCAGCACATCGATCGTGCCGACCTGGATCCCGTTCCGGCGGCAGGCGTTCCGTGACTCGGCAGCCTCGGTATGGTCGGTCCTGTCGGGGACGAGCAACGGCAGCGACGCAAAGCGATCGACGATGGCGTCGCGGGCCTTGGGCCCCTGGAAGCCCTGGAGCAGTTCCTGGAGCACGAGCCCGGTCGTGAAGACGCCCTCACCGCTGTCGAGGGCATCGCGCAAGCGCCGGACACCCGGCTGGCCGCCGGTCTCGTCGCGTCGCAGCGCCAGCGACCAAACGCTCGTGTCAACAAAGAGATTCACGAACGCGATCGATCTGCCTTGTAATCGTAGGCCGGATCCCAATCCAGGGCGCCGAAGAGTTCCACCAGCCGCTTTTGCTCATGGCGCGCGACGTACTCACGCAAGGCGCGGGTAACCGCGGCCGTCTTGGTGCGCTCACCACTTACCTCGACGGCCCGATCCAGAAGGCGTGGGTCGATGTTCAGGTTGGTCGCCATGTGCGGATGGTCGCACATGCATCCGCACAACGTCAACGCCGTTTCACGCACCATTGGCGAGCGTTCGACGCCTGGACCGCTTCCACCGAAGCTGCCGTAATGGCAAGCGGATCGCCTTCATCGGAGACGGAGACGCCATAGACGACGCCACGGACCTTGGCGGCCGTGAGCGGATCGAAGAAGGGGCGACCACCCTAACCGCAACGCGGAGTGGCCACTTCGACGCGTCGCCTCTCCGGGTCAGTCCTTCTGTTGCTCCCCGAGAGGCAACCAGCCTTCCCAGTACTGGACGCCCAGCTGATCCCGAATCCGCCGCTGGATCTGGTGAAAGCGATCGATCCCGGGGCCGCCGACGTCAATGACCGTGGCATGCGCGACCACCTCGGCGAACTGATCGCTGGCGGCCGCCTCGGACTCGATCGCGTCGAGGAAGGCCGTGGGGTCTCGGGAGACGAGGTCTTCGAGCAACGCGTCAGCCTCGCGCGTCGTACGCGTAGGTCCAGGAGACACCGTTGTCGGTGAGCGTCGCCGTGCGTCCGGCGCTGTCGTAGCTGACGGCGCAGGTCGGTGAGGTGCAGCTCGTCAGCTGGCCGTCGGCGCTGTAGGTGAACGAGCGGCCGGCCGCGGAGAGACGGTTGCCGGCGTCGTCGTAGGTGTAGCTCTCGTCGTTCGAGCCGGAGCTGCAGGCGGCTGCGGTGTTGCGGTAGAGGAGCTGGTTGCGCGCGTCGTAGCAGTAGCGCCGGTCCGAGCTCGCCGAGCCGTTCGACTCGTTGACGGTCGTCCGGTTGGCGTTGTCGTCGTAGGCAACTGGGCACGACCGAAGCAGAGGGACGACGGAGTTGCCGGTCTAGGCCGATACGAAGGCCGCCTGAAACGCTTGCGGCGAGGAGCATCACTGCCTTCTCGCATGAGACGCGTTGACCTGGATCGGCGCCGGCCGCGCCCTCGGGCCTGGGCGAGCGCGAGCGATGACGGCAGCGCGCAAGCTTGCGGATGAGGATCTCGAGATAGCGGTCGAGGACCGGGCTTTGGCTGCCGCGGCGTCGGACCAGCGATGGCTCCGTTCAGGGGTACCTTGTGAGCCTCAGAATCGAGCCGTCCCTCCCGATGATCCTGATCGCAGTCGGCGTCTCTACGGCCCACCCGTCTGCATTCGCCAGTGCCGTCGTTACGAGCCCGTCCTGATCGGCTAGGTCGCCAACGCACGCCCCTTCGCCTCGTGTAACGTCGCGGAACGAGATCGCGTCTCCGTCGGTGTCCAGCCCGTACTCGAACGTCAAGGCTCGACATCCCGTATCGACCACGACGCTCGCTGACGTCGAGTGAAAGGCCAGCGTTGGCGGTTGACGCTCAAACCGCTGGTCACCGAGTTGAACCGCTTGCCACGACGTTCCTCGAAGATCAACCTCGAGGGCCGGAGTTGGACTCCTGATCAGAATGATCAGGATCACGCCTGCCGCTCCCACCGCCACGGCGAAGATACGGCCTGCGGCCCGGAGCAAACGCGTGCGTCTCAGATCTCCGCGTTCCAACATTCCTCGAGTCCAGCGAGGCGGCCCGGCGTGCTCGACGCGACACCCCGAAGAACCCGAAGTGTGGCATGTCGGATAGCTGCCAGCCACTGGGTATCTCGAACCTGCGTTCGCCTGGCCAGCCGCGAAGCAGGACTAGTCGAACTCGTCGGCGGGTCCGTCGATGAGATCGTCCTGACGGGCTCGCAGGCGCTGCTGCAGCCTGTAGAAAGCGTCGGCCCTGGCAGTGGCAACCCCACCGACGTATGCCTGGTCGACGAAGTGATAGATGACGGGGTCTGCCATTGCGGCTGCCTCGATCCGCGAGATGAAGCGCTCGTCATGTTCGTACACAAAGTCCTCGAGGAAGTCCAGGCCCGCCGCAGAGTTAGGTTGGTCGCGGATGAAGTCCAGGACCAACGGCCACGCCTTCTCCGGATCCGTCTCTACCAGCGCATGGAGATCATCGAAGTCTCCCACTCATCCCTACTCTCGAACCACTACACGGCAACGAATCGGTTCTGATCTGATCCTATTAGTTCGAATAAGAGCGGGCGTATCCGGGGACACGGCTTGGGCGCCGCTGCCCGGGGGTGGGCGCTGGGTCTGCCTCGACGTCGGCGAGACGCTGATCGACGAGACGCGGATCTGGGCCACTTGGGCCGAGGTTCTCGGCGTCCCGCGGCTGACGTTCATGGCGCTGCTCGAGGCGGCGATCGCCCGCGGCGGCGAGCACCACGACGCGTTCGTCGGTCTCGGGGTGCGCGACTGGCGGGCGCTCATCCCGATCGTCGACGCGGCGTTCGCCGGATTTCGCGACGAGGACCTCTACCCGGACGCCCGACAGGTCGTCCCGGCGCTGCGTGAACGCGGCTACCGGGTCGCGGTGATCGGCAATCAGCCGGCGTCGCGCGGGCCGGATCTGCGGGCGCTCGGGATCGAAGCGGACGCGATGGCGATGTCCGACGAGCTCGGCGTGGCCAAGCCTGATCCGGCGTTCTTCGTCCGGGCGCTCGAGGTCATGGGTTCGCCGGACCCCGCGGACGTCGCCTACGTCGGTGACCGGATCGACAACGACGTGATCCCCGCGGCGGCCGCCGGGATGCGCGCCGTGTGGATCCGGCGCGGCCCGTGGGCCGCGATCCAAGCGTCAGGGCGGCTGGACCCGGAGCTGTCCGATCGCCTGCCCGCGACGCCGACGGTCGACTCGCTGACCGAGCTGACGAACCGGATCGGAGAGGCATTCTCCGCGCGCCTGTGACGTGCAGGTCGCGCCGTCGCCGGCACAAGCGGTGGGCGCGTTGGTCAGGGTTCCCAGATTGTCAGTCCGACATGTGGCGCCATGAGCGCGAAGTCACGGTCGGCGGACAACATGACGAGGTCATGGCGGACGAGTTCGCGACGCTGAGTTGGTCGCACCATCAGCTGCGGACCCGCTAGATGCAGCGACAACCAACCAAGAAAACCCCAATAGGCCGAGCAACGGGCCAACCGTGAAAAGCTCAAAGTTGCCGACCCTGACCAGCCCCATGGTCGCGATGATCATAGAATAGAGGGCCACCGATCGAACGACGCGTGGCGCGCCTCGGTTCGCGTCGTAGAGCGACGCTGCGACAAGGCCGATCGCCATTAGCAGGACGAGGACTGACCCGATCGTCGCGAGGCGGATGTTGGCCGCCTCGCGGACAGGCAAGACGGCGACGGCAGCCCAAGCCGCGGCGAGAAGGACGGCACCTTGCCGGGCTAGTTTGTTTGTCGTGCGTCGTTCTCCTGCAAATGTCAAATCACTGGCGGCAAACAGTAGCACGAGACCGGCAGGCGGGTGAGCCCGATGAACCCCGTCCGATACAGCAGGTAGTCCCAGCACCTCGTCGTCTTGGCGTAGACGTGGGTCGACTTCGCCAACGAGGTCAAGTATCCCGAACTGAAGATATGGTAGAGGCCGTTCACCACGTACGCTCTGTTTGGGTAGTAGGAGTTTGTATAGACGGTGTAGGTCGTCAACTCCCCCGTTTTGGGCGAGAGCCTGCCGGCCCCGATCGCGCATGCGATGCCGAGGAGCCCCGCCGCTGCGGGATGTTTGATGGGATTCCCCAGGGCCCAGCATGCCGCTCCGGCCAGACCGTTGAAGATATCCAGGATGACCTGGTCGTTCTTCCACGACTTGTAGAAGACGGTTCGCAAATACAGGCCCGACGGGTCGACCTTGCTTGTCGGGGAGTTCGCCGCGTACCCGTACCCGTTCGCCTCGGCCCGAGCCGGATCCGGCTGCAGGAAGCGCCCGAGCGCCGGGCTGTAGTGGCGGGCATGCATGTACAGGAGGCCGAGCCCGAAGGCGTCGTCCCACTGGACGTCGAAGGCGCCGACGTACAGGTAGCGGAAGCCGAGATCGCCGATCGAGTTGTGGGTGGCGGTCGTCGGCGCCCCCCACGTCCCGTAGGTGTAGCTGTTGGCCAGGGTCAGCGTGCCGTCGCCGTTCATCCGCCACAGCCCGGTCGCGTCGCCGTGGCCGTTCCAGACGACGAGGTACGTGCCGGCGTCGGTCTGACCACTGGGCACGATGACCTTCTGGATCGTGCCCGCGTCGTTGGTCACGAACTCTCTTGTGAGGGTGCCGTTGACCACCTCGGCCACGACCGCCCCGCCGTGGTAGCGAAAGTCGGTGGTGGTGACCGGGCTGCCCGCCGCCGGGGTCGCCACGATCTTCGTGCGATGGCCCTCGCCGTCGTAGGTGAAGACGACCGTGTCGACCGAGCCACCGCAGGCGGTGCCCTTGCAGGCGGTCACGAGCCGTCCCGCGGCGTCGTACTGGTAGGTCCAGGACGACCCGTTGTCGGTGAGCGTCGCCGTGCGTCCGGCGCTGTCGTAGGAGACGGTGCAGCTCGGTGATGAGCAGCTCGTCAGCTGGCCCTCGGCGCTGTAGGCGAACGAGCGGCCGGCCGCGGAGAGACGGTTGCCGGCGTCGTCGTAGCTGTAGGCCTCGTCGTTGGCGCCGGCGCTGCAGGCGGCGCCGGTGTTGCGGTAGGTGGGCTGGTTGCGCGCGTCGTAGCAGTAGCGCCGGTCCGAGCTGGCCGAGCCGTTCGACTCGTTGACGGTCGTCCGGTTGTCGTTGTCGTCGTAGGCGTAGGTCGTCGAGCCGGTGGCGCTCGTGGAGGAGCAGGCGTGGCCCCCAGCGAGCGTGCACAGCTGCTGGCTGATCGCCGTCAGGCGGTGCTCGGCGTCGTAGCTAAAGAGGCTCTGGTGTTCCTTCGTGCCGTCGGTGCCTGTCGGGGTGTACACCGCCAGGGGCTGGTAGTTGTGGTCGGGGTCGTAGCTGGTCGTCTGGTTGGTCGCGCCCTCGGCCAGGCCGATCCGTCCGCCGCGCGCGTCCCAGGTCGACGTGGTCGAGCTCGTCGGCGGGTTGGTCCACGGGGTCGTGCCGACCGGGTAACAACTCCCGACCGTGGCCGACGGCTGCCAATAGCAGCGATCGATGGAGTTGCCGACCGGATCGTAGGTCGTCTTGACCGTCGAGCCGTCGGCGCGCGCCTCGGTCTGGACCTGATCGAGCGGGTTGACCGTGAACGTCGTCGTCGTCGTCGCGCCCGACTTCCTGACCGCGACCGTGAGGGCGTTGCCGGCCCCGTAGCGCTAGCTTCGAAGCTCCCGCAGAATTGACCGTGCGCCCTCGAGCGAGACGCCTCGCTTGGACAGAGCCTGAGCCGCCGACGTTTCTGATGCGGCGATCAAGCCCAGAAGGACATGCGCGGATCCGGCCACGCTGTCCCCGAGCCGAAGGGCCTCGTGCCGACCCGAACTTGTTACGCGCCCGACGAGGCTACCTGAATCGGCGCCATGACGCGGGTCCGGACCGCACTCGCCTAGGATATCCGGCGTCACACGAAGCCAGGTTAGCAATGCCGCCGATCGAAGCGTGGGCTCAAACAAGACCGTGAGAATGTCAGCCGAACGAGGGGCCCGGCCACGAGTGAGCTCATTAGCCCTTTCAAGCACAGCTTCCAGCTCAAACTCGAGGGGCAAAGAAGGGATGCTTCCTGGGGCGGCGTCCGACACACCGTGGCGGGTCGCGGAAGCTCGTAGGCCACGCTGTCCTACGGACTCGATGACAGCTTCCACCAAGACGGGGTCGAACCCGCTCGCGATAAGGCGAGCCTGCAGGCCACTTGTGTCGAAGCGTCGTTGTCTCGCGGATAGGCCGCTGCGACGCTCTTCAGCTTGCATCCCAATCTCGGAGGCATTGTATGACACGCCCATGCCAGCGAGTTCCGCGTCGGCGCCAAGCAAGATCAACGTTGCCACTGAGCGCCCCACGCGCTCGATCGCTTCTGGCTCGGAAGGGCTTCCAAAGGCTCGCTCAAGGTCAACAATGGATCTTCTAAGGTCCTCAAGAGCCCTTTCGATCGCCGTCCTGCCTACATTCACCTTCGGATCCTAGCAGGGAACCTTCCATGTGCCACCGATGACTAACGGATTGCCGATCGCTACCGGATTGCTCCTTAGCAATCTCGCTGAGACGCGATATGGACTCCCACAGACGACCTGTTTCAAATATCCGCGGGTAGAGTAGATGGTCTCGGCTCCCCAAATGGTGGTCTTGAACGGTCCACTTACTACGCTCCAGCCTCGGCCTACGAAGAACGAATCCATTTGGACCGAGATGTCGACAAGAATCCACGGCCACGTGGAAACCCACGTCCAGCCAAAAATCATCTGCTTGAGCAGGCCTTTGTCGAAAAAGCCTCCGCCGAAGAGGGTTAGGCGGTTCGCCCAGACGATCAGCAACGCGGACGTCAGATGGCCGCCCGGATCGACGTTGGTGATTGGCCCGTTTCCCGCATACCCATACCCATTTGCCTCGGCTCGCGCCGGATCGGGCTGCAGGAAGCGACCCAGGGCCGGGTGATAGTGGCGGGCATGCATGTAGTGGAGACCCAGCCCGAAGGCGTCGTCCCAGGCGACGTCGTAGGCGCCGACGTAGAGGTAGCGGAAGCCGAGATCCGAGATGCCGTTGTGGGTGGCCGTGGTCGGCCTGCCCCACGTGCCGTAGGTGTAGCTGTTGGCCAGGGTGAGCGTGCCGTCGGCGTTCATGCGCCACAGGCCGGTCGCGTCGCCGTGGCCGTTCCAGACGACGAGGTAGGTGCCGGCATCGCTCTGGCCTGAGGGCACGACGACCTTCTGGATGGTGCCCGCGTCGTTGGTCACGAACTCGCGGGTGAGGGTGCCGTTGACGACCTCGGCCACGACCGCGCCGCCGTGGTAGCGAAACTCGGTGGTGGTGACCGGGGAGCCCGCCGCCGGGGTGGCCACGATCTTGGTGCGGTGGCCCTCGCCGTCGTAGGAAAAGGCGACCGTGTCGACCGAACCACCACAGGTCGTGCCCTTGCAGGCGGTCACGAGCCGTCCCGCGGCGTCGTACGCGTAGGTCCAGGAGACACCGTTGTCGGTGATGCTCGCCGTGCGCCCGGCGCTGTCGTAGGAGACGGTGCATGACGGCGAGGTGCAGCTCGTGAGCTGGCCCGCGGCGCTGTACGTGAACGAGCGGCCGGCGGCGGTCAGCCGATTGCCGGCGCCGTCGTAGGCCTCTCAGCGGCCGGTCAGATCGGCCCGGACCGTCCCCGAACGAGCGTCCAAGACCCGATCGGCGCGGATGAGAAGGCTCCCGCCAAGCGCGAAGGCGTAGTCCTGAGCGTCGGATCGGCCTGTGCCTTGGTGACGCCTGGTAAGAGTGAGTTTCAGCGTAGATCAACTTCCACAATGTCCGATAGCAGGACTTCATGACCGGGCCCGGAATGAAGCGAGATACGTATTCGCAACCGTGTCGATCCCTGACGCGGAGCTGGGACGATCACAGCCTCCCCTTGCGCCATTCCTTCCGACGACGTCCATCTCGCGACGAACACCTGGTACCGCTCGTCGACATCAGCACTGACGGCGAATTCCGGCAGGCGAACTTGGGCATCTGGCGGCGCTTTCGCACGCCAATGCAGCAACGATCCAGCCGTTCGGATCTCAAGGGCAAGTACTTCGACGCTCACCTCTTCCCGTGCGAGAGCTCGGCCGATCGCCACAACGCGCTCAAGGCGGCTGCGCTCTACAGCGTCATACTTCATCGCGGCGTCCACGAGTCTCGTTGACTCCGCGTCGGAAGGATCGACCCAGTCCACAAGCCACCTCCGTGCCGGGGCCCTGTCTGTCAGGCTGAGCTGAGACACGCGTAGTAGCTCGTGATCCCTCCAGG
>ERZ1292630.239-Hain-H41-02um-R3-239-length-59220-cov-32_pt1 | contig 59220 bp, 67 predicted proteins | sample MGYA00564408_ERZ1292630 | MGnify/ENA primary metagenome ERZ1292630 (study PRJEB36523, sample SAMEA6512641) | groundwater metagenome | collected 2019-01-08 | study: AquaDiva: Metagenomics assemblies of 32 groundwater samples
ACGAGAAGGCGGAAGAACAGTCGGCGCCGGTGTCGTCGCAAAAATTATTGAGTAATATCAGGGCGATTTTTCATCGTTATTAAATAATTTTTTATTTAGTATCGGGTGCTTAGTACATTGATCGAATTGGGGTATCTAATTAGTATATGCAAAATCAGAAAATAAGAATTAGGCTTAAAGCTTTCGATTATCGACTTATTGATAAATCAGCATTGGAAATTGTCGAAACGGCAAAGAGAACTGGTGCTGTGGTTAAAGGACCTGTTCCATTGCCTACTCGGATAGAACGTTTTGACGTGTTACGTTCCCCGCATGTTAATAAAACTTCACGCGATCAATTTGAGATTAGAACGCATTTAAGGTTAATGGACATTATCGATCCGACAGATAAGACTGTTGATGCCTTGATGAAATTAGATCTTCCAGCAGGTGTGGATGTTGAAATTAAATTATAGAAGCCATTAAGTCTTAATGAGATCTTTAGAAATTAGAAAATTGATAATGTTCTAATAAAAATTAAAAAAAGGCAACGAAATGAGCTTAGGATTGATTGGACAAAAAATTGGAATGACGCGCATTTTTTCAGAAACTGGTAGCAGTTTACCTGTGACGGTCGTTGATGTTTCAAATAATCGTGTAATTCAGATCCGAAATAAAGAAATCGATGGGTACAATGCTGTCCAACTGGCTTTTGGAAAAAATAAACTCAATCGATCCAGTAAATCTGTCCAAGGACATTATGCAAAAGCTGGTGTTGAAATAGGTTGTGTTTTGAAGGAGTTTAAGATAGCTACTGAAGAAGAATTGAGCTCTCTTTCAGTAGGTAAATTAATAGCCAGTGATATATTTAATATTGGTCAAAAGGTTGATGTAACCGGAATCACCATAGGTAAGGGATATGCAGGTGTAATAAAGCGCCATCACTTTTCTTCCAATCGGGCGAGTCATGGGAATTCTAAAGCGCATAATAAGCCGGGATCAATTGGGATGGCGCAAGACCCTGGTCGTGTTTTTCCTGGAAAACGTATGTCTGGACATTTGGGTAATGTAAGAAGGACCATACAAAATCTTGAGATATTGAAAATAGATAACGCAAGAAGCTTATTATTGATTAAAGGGGCGTTACCGGGGCATAAAGGTGGTCGTGTCCTGATAAAGCCCAGCATAAAATTAGCATAGTTTAGAAAATAGTTAATGAATGATAAGAAGTAGTGATAAGGTATATAAATAATGGAACTTAGGCTTCTCAGCAAAGAGAATCAATCGGCAAATGTAGTCGTATCTGATGCTCTATTCAATAAAGATTATAATGAAGGACTTGTTCATCAATTAGTGACTTCTTATTTATCTAATGCTCGGTTAGGTACAAGAGCTCAAAAGGGAAGATCTGAAGTTGCGAAATCAACTAAGAAGCCTTGGAGGCAAAAAGGCACTGGTAGAGCACGGGCTGGCATGGCATCAAGTCCTCTTTGGCGTGGGGGTGGAAAAATATTTCCAAATAATCCAAATGAGAATTTTAAGAAAAAAATCAATAAGAAAATGTATAAAGCTGGTATGTGTGTTATTTTGTCCCAGCTTATACGAGATGAAAGATTGTTAGTCATCGATAACTTCACAGTTGATACGCATAAAACTAAAGAAATGGCAGAGAAGCTCAAAAATAATGGACTGAATAATGTTCTCATTGTTACTCATGAATTAGATGATAATTTGTTTTTTTCAGCAAGGAATATTCCAAATGTTTGGATTGCAGAGCCAAGTTATGTTGATCCAGTTAGCTTATTGAAATTTGAGAAGACTATTGTGACTCTTGAAGGAATAAGAAAATTTGAGGAGATACTTTCATGAAAAATAATTATTTAGAAAATGAAAGATTGCTAAAAATAATATTAGCTCCTCATGTCTCAGAAAAATCGACTTTTTTGGGCGAAAAACATAATCAAACAATATTCCGTGTGATGACGGATGCGAGCAAGAATGAAATTAAGGCTGCAATCGAATTATTGTGGAAAGATCAAAAAATTGAAGTAGAAAAAGTAGCGACAATAAATGTAAAAGGTAAACATAAAAGATTCGGTCGTTTTATGGGAAAAAGAAAAGATTGGAAAAAAGCTGTAGTCAGTATAAAGAATGATCAGGATTTGAATTTTACTAATTTTGCAAATATAGAGATTAAGTAATATGGCATTAGTCAAGTTAAGACCAACATCACCTGGCCGTAGATCGGTAATAAGAGTTGTTAATGAAGAGCTTTACAAAGGTCGGCCTTATAAAGGACTAACTGAAAAGCAATCTAAAACTGCTGGACGTAACAATCACGGGCGAATAACAACAAGACATCGTGGTGGTGGCCATAAACAGCATTATAGAGTAATAGATTTTAAAAGAAATAAAATTGGAGTCTCAGCGATTGTTGAACGTAAAGAATACGATCCCAATAGAACGGCAGCTATTGCTTTAGTTTGCTATAAAGATGGTGAGAGAAAATACATTATACTGCCTAAAGGATTAAATGTTGGTGATCAAATAGTGAATGGGGATCACGCAGAAATTAAACCAGGAAATGCTTTGCCTTTACGCAATATACCACTTGGCACTATTGTACACTGTGTTGAACTTCAGCCAGGTAAAGGTGCGCAATTGGCTCGATCGGCTGGAACATCGGTACAATTACAGGCGAGAGAGGGCAGCTATGCACAATTGAAACTGCGTTCAGGTGAGATACGAAAAGTTCATGTTAATTGTTTTGCTACTGTTGGTGAAGTTGGGAATGCTGAGCATAATCTGAGATCTATTGGTAAAGCTGGTGCGGTAAGATGGCGAGGAATTAGACCTACAGTTAGAGGAGTTGCAATGAATCCAATTGATCATCCACATGGTGGTGGTGAAGGCAGAACTTCTGCAGGTAGACATCCAGTGAGTCCTTGGGGAACGCCAGCTAAAGGTTATAGAACTCGAAAAAATAAAAGAACAGAGATTATGGTAATTCGGCACAGATATTCGAAAAAAGGATGATTATTAAATGCCCCGTTCAGTAAAGAAAGGTCCTTATGTTGATGCGCATTTAATCCATAAAATTAAAAAAGCGCAAGAAAGCAACGATAAACGCCCTATAAAAACATGGTCACGACGCTCTACCATTTTGCCTGATTTTATTGGGCTTACGGTATCGGTACATAATGGAAGACAGCATATTCCAATTTTTGTTACAGAAAATATGGTAGGTCATAAATTTGGAGAATTTTCGTTAACACGTACATTTAAGGGACATGCTGGCGATAAGAAGGCTACAGCTAAGTAAACGGGGGCAACGATGGAAACAACAGCAATTTTAAAAGGTATTCGTTTGTCAGCCCAGAAAGGACGATTAGTGGCTGATCAAATACGAGGACTTCCGGTAGAAAAAGCCATAAATATTTTGAAGTTTAGTTCTAAGAAAGGTGCTGTAATTATTCAAAAACTTTTAGAATCGGCTATTGCAAATGCTGAACATAATGATGGTGCAGATATAGATGAATTGAAAGTTTTTAAAGTTTTAGTGGATCGAGGGACTTTATTAAAGCGAACGAGTGCTCGAGCAAAGGGGCGCGGTAATAGAATTACTAAACCAACTTGTCATATCGAATTGACAGTAAGTGATGATAGAAATATTAGTCGTACTAAAAAAGGTATTAGCTGATGGGACAAAAAATTAATCCGATTGGATTTAGATTATCAGTTCAAAAAAATTGGTTATCGAAATGGTATGCTAATAGTAACGATTTTTCTACTATGCTCAATGAAGATATAAAAGTAAGGGCTTTTTTGAGTAAAAAGCTTAAGAATGCATCGGTAGGGAAAGTTTTAATTGAAAGACCATCTAAAAATGCACGAATCACAATTTTTACTTCTCGACCAGGTATTGTAATCGGTAAAAAAGGTGAAGATATTGAATTGCTAAGAGCAGAATTACAAAAAAGAATGGGTATTCCAGTTCATGTCAACATTGAAGAGATAAGAAAACCCGAACTTGATGCGCAGCTTATTGCAGACAATATAGCACAACAATTAGAGAAGAGAATTATGTTTCGTCGTGCCATGAAACGAGCGATGCAAAATGCAATGAGGCTTGGTGCGCAAGGTATAAAAATTATGAGTTCAGGACGATTGAATGGAATTGAAATCGCCCGTACGGAATGGTATCGTGAAGGCAGAGTTCCTCTGCACACATTAAGAGCAGATTTGGAATATGGCACGTCAGAGGCGCATACAACATACGGAATTATTGGAATTAAAGTTTGGATATTTAAAGGGGAAATTCTAGGTAAAGGTGAAACTCATACGAATAATACTTCACCATTAGATAATGAAAAAAAGAAAACTTTTAAAAGACCTTTATCGCATACCTACAGCAAACCAAACCTAGATAACGGAAAAGATCTTGGCGCTCCTGTTGTTGAAGTTAATGAAAATGAGATTAATAGCATTTCAAAAAAACAATTAAATCCTGGGGATAAGAATGCTTCAACCAGCTAGAACTAAATTTCGTAAACAACAGAAGGGTAGAAACACTGGTGTAGCAACGCGAGGAGCAAAAGTAAGCTTTGGAGAATTTGGTCTTAAAGCAGTAGAAAGAGGGCGAATAACTGCTCGACAAATAGAAGCTGCTCGTCGTGCTATGACTCGATATATAAAAAGGGGAGGGAGGATTTGGATCAGAATTTTTCCTGATAAACCAATATCAACTAAACCTGCCGAAGTGAGAATGGGTAATGGTAAAGGAAATCCAGAATATTACGTTGCCGAAATTAAACCTGGAAAAATGCTGTATGAGATGGATGGTGTAAATGAAGATCTGGCTAGAGAGGCTTTTAGGTTAGCTGCAGCTAAGTTACCCATTAAAACAACTTTTATGATAAGACAAATTGGCGGGTAAAGTTAATAATGAAAGCGATTGAATTAAGAGGTAAAGAAATACGTGATTTGAATACAGAGTTACATTCATTATTAAAAACACATTTTGCGTTAAGAATGCAATTAGCAACGCAGCAATTATCAAATAATGCAAAAATAAAACTGATCAAAAAAGATATTGCAAGAGTTAAAACTGTAATTACACAGAAAATAAGAAATCATGACAATTGAGAAGCTTCACCGAACATTAAATGGCAAAGTTACAAGTGATAAAATGTCGAAAACTGTAACTGTGTTAGTTGAAAGAAAATTGAAGCACCCTCTTTACGGAAAGTATATTGTACGTTCAAAAAAATATCACGCACATGTTGAAGAGAATGGCCTGTACGGAATTGGCGATAGTGTCATTATTGAGGAATATAAACCTATATCAAAAACTAAAGCATGGAAAGTTATAGGTTTATTGAACGAATCTATAGTAAATAATTAATTTTAACCTTTTATTTTACATAGACTTTTTTAATTAAAAAGTAAAGAGTAGTTATATGATTCAAATGCAAACGATATTAAAAGTTGCTGATAACACAGGTGCAAAATCTATTATGTGCATAAAGGTTCTCGGAGGTTCGAAGAAGCAATACGCTGAAATAGGTGATGTCATAAAAGTTAGTGTAAAAGATGCTGCTCCTCGTGGTCGAGTTAAGAAGGGTGAGGTTTACAATGCAGTAATTGTTAGAACTGCAAAAGGCGTGAGGCGTGTAGATGGATCTTTATTGAAATTTGATGATAATGCAGCTGTTTTGCTTAATAATAAACTAGAACCTATTGGTACTCGTATTTTTGGTCCGGTAACTAGAGAACTAAGGAATGCGCGTTTTATGAAAATAGTTTCATTAGCTCCTGAAGTTTTGTGATTGTAGGCAATAAAGATTATGAAAAAATTGAGAAAAGGTGATGACGTAATTGTAATTTCTGGTAAAGATAAAGGGAAAAGAGGGACGATTGTTAAAATAAATAGCGATGATCGTGTTATTGTGCAAGGAATTAACCTGGTAAAAAAACACCAAAAGCCAAATCCATCTACTGGCACATCAGGTGGGATTATTGATAAAGAAATGCCTATTCATATTTCAAATATTGCTATTTATAACTTGACGACAAAAAAGTCGGATCGTGTAAGTTTCAAAATTAATGATGAAAATGAGAAAATTAGAATATTTAAATCTTCTGGTGATGCGATTCACTCGCAGCATAAGAACTAAACCGAAAACTATATAATGACCCGCTTACAAGAATTTTATAGACAGACTGTTACAAAACAGTTAATTGATCAGTTTAAATATAAAAGCGTAATGGAAGTTCCTAAAATTACCAAAATAACACTTAATATAGGTTTAGGTGAGGCTACAACGGATAAAAAGGTAATTGAATTTGCATTAACTGATTTGAAGAAAATTTCTGGGCAACAGCCAATAATAACAAAGGCAAAAAAATCAATAGCGACATTTAAAGTAAGAGAAGACTATCCCGTGGGTTGTATGGTTACTTTGCGTCGTAAAAAAATGTATGAATTTCTTGATCGATTGATTACTATAGCTATTCCAAGGATACGTGATTTTCGTGGGATTTCAGGAAAATCTTTTGATGGAAGAGGTAATTATAATATGGGTATTAAAGAACAAATTATATTTCCTGAGATTGAGTATGATAAAATTGATGCTTTAAGGGGCATGAACATTTCGATAACGACTACTGCTAAGAGCGACAGTGAAGCAAAGGCTTTGCTTTCAGCATTTAGTTTTCCATTTAAAAATTGAGAATGAGATGGCTAAGTTAGCTCTTATAAATAGAAACTTGAAGAGACAAAAAATTGTTGCTAAGTATCAAGAACGGCGGAAAATTATTTTTGAAAAAATTAATAATACAAATCTCGATGATAAAGAAAGATTTGAGGCAAAACTCAATTTGCAGAAATTGCCAAGAGACTCTAGTCCAGTGCGTATTAGGAATCGATGCTCGTTGACTGGAAGGTCACGTGGTGTTTATTCTAAATTTGGATTGGGTAGAAGTAAACTTAGAGATATTGCTATGAGTGGGAAAATTCCTGGGATAATTAAGGCGAGTTGGTAATTATTTTGAGATTTGCGAATGAGACTTTTGAATGACTATAAATAATAAGGTGTGTAAATAACAACATGAGTATGAGTGACCCTATAGCGGATATGCTAACTCGAATAAGAAATGCACAATTAGTTAAGAAAAAAACAGTTAATATATCAAATTCGAAGATAAATATTGCAATAACTAAAGTCTTGATGGATGAAGGATATATTGAGAATTATAATATTTTTCAATATAAAGATAGCAAGAAAAGTGAAATTATTATTACACTTAAATATTATTTAGGTGATGCTGTTATTGAGAATATAACTCGCATTAGTAAACCTGGTTTGAGACGATATAAATCAAATACAGAATTACCTAAAGTTACAAATGAGATGGGGATTGCTATTGTTTCAACTTCTAAAGGTGTTATGTCCGCTCGCAACGCGTATCAAATTGGCGTTGGTGGTGAGCTTTTATGCACGGTAGTATAAAGGGAAATATAGAATGTCGCGAGTAAGTAATAATCCTGTTTTTGTACCTAAAAATGTTGAGGTTAGCATTACCTCATCAGAAGTAACAATTAGAGGACCACTAGGTTTCTTGAAACAGCGACTTGAAAGTAGTAATGTCTCTATAGAATTTAGTGATAGTCAGCTTAAAATTACTGCAAAGGATGCAACGAAATTCTCAAACGCAATTTCAGGGACTGTTCGTGCATTACTTGCTAATATGGTAAAAGGTGTGTCAAATGGATTTGAAAAGAAGCTTTTGCTTGTTGGTGTGGGCTATCGTGCACAGGCGACTGCAAATATGCTTAATCTGACATTGGGCTTTTCGCACCCGGTTGATTATGCGGTACCGGATGGCATTAAGATTGAAACGCCAAGTCAAACGGAAATTGTGATTAGGGGAATAGACAAACAGAAAGTTGGTCAAGCAGCAGCAGAAATTCGTGCTTGCCGTAGACCTGAGCCCTATAAAGGTAAGGGAATAAGATATTCAGATGAGGTTATTGTTATTAAAGAAACTAAGAAGAAGTAACTTAATAAAATAAAAATGCAAAATCTAAAAGAAAAAAGAATTAGGCGCTCAAAAGAAACTCGTAAACGAATTGCTCAAATTGGAGTGATTCGATTGACAGTGCATCGTACCAATTCGCATATTTATGCTCAGCTAATTGATGATAAGAATGGAAGTACAATTGCGAGTGCTTCAACATTAGAGAAAGATTTGCGTGATCAACTTTCGAGTGGTGGAAACATCTCAGCTGCGAAGTTTGTAGGGAAGAAAATTGCTGAAAAAGCTATGCATATTGGAGTTCGTGAAATTGCTTTTGATAGGTCCGGCTATAAATACCATGGTCGGATTAAGGCACTAGCGGATTCGGCACGAGAAGTTGGTCTTAAATTTTAAATAGGGATCTTCCCCATGGTTAAAGTTAGTAAAACAGCAGATAAAGTAGTTGGCGCGGATGAGAGTGGAAGTGCGCGTGATGATCTTCGTGAGAAAATGGTGGCAATTAATAGAGTCACCAAAGTTGTAAAAGGTGGGCGAATTTTGGGTTTTTCAGCTTTGACTGTTGTTGGTGATGGTGAGGGTGGAGTTGGAATGGGTAAGGGTAAATCAAGAGAAGTGCCTGTTGCAGTCCAAAAAGCAATGGATGAAGCACGTAAGAAGATGATTAAAATTAAATTAAAGAATGGAACTATTTATCATCCAGTTATAGGTACTCACGATGCAGCTAAAGTGTATATGCAACCTGCTCCTGAGGGAACTGGAATTATAGCGGGTGGCCCAATGCGAGCCATTTTTGAAGTAATGGGAATGACAAATATTCTTGCTAAGTGTATAGGATCGACCAATCCTTATAATGTTGTTAGGGCAACTTTAAATGGTTTAAATTCTATCCATTCTCCTTCATATATTGCCGCAAAACGTGGTAAAAGTGTTAAAGAGATACTTGGGCATGAATAGCTATGACCGATAATAAAAATCATTTGATCAAAATTACATTGATACGAAGTACTATCGGCGTGAAAAAATCACATCTTGCTACAGTACGTGGTTTGGGGCTTAAAAAACTGAATAGCTCATCTATACTAAATGATACTTTAGCAATTAGAGGGATGATACGCAAAGTCGATTACTTATTGAAATGTGAATAATATATTATGTTATTAAACTCAATTAAATCACCGGATGGTGCGCGAAGAAATAGAACACGAGTTGGTCGTGGTATGGGATCAGGATTAGGAAAAACTTGCGGACGTGGACATAAAGGGCAAAAATCTAGATCTGGAGGCTTTCACAAAGTTGGGTTTGAAGGTGGGCAAATGCCTATTCAAAGACGTTTACCCAAAAGAGGTTTTAATACAGATGCAACTAAAAAGATGCATCAAGTATCATTAAAATTGTCAGTCTTGGATAAATTAAGTGAAGAAAATTTAAAAAATGATATTACTATTTTAGTGATGAAAGAAAATCATTTAATCCCCAAAAACACTAAGATTCTTAAATTTTATAAATCAGAAGATTTCAATAAGAAGATTAACTTTTCTAATTCTAATGATATTATTTTAAGCGTAGGTGTAAAAAAACAATTTGGAAAGAGTGGCAACAATAGCGCTCTTTCGCAATAACTTGTCACAATAAATACGGTCGTAAATGTTAAATCGCCCAACAGATAAGCTTTCTGAATTAAAAAAACGTTTGTGGTTTTTACTTTTAGCTCTTATAGTCTATAGAATTGGTGCACATGTGCCAGTGCCAGGAATAGATCCTGTTGTCTTGAAAGACTTATTTCAATCTCAAGAAAGTGGTGTCTTGGGGATGTTCAATATGTTTTCAGGTGGGGCTCTTTCTAGGTTTTCTATATTTGCTTTGGGCATAATGCCTTATATATCTGCTTCCATTATCATGCAACTGGGCACAGTTGCTGTACCCTATTTAGAGTCTTTGAAGAAGGAAGGCGAGAATGGTAGAAGAAAGATAGCACAATACACTCGATATGGAACTTTGGGACTGGCTTTAGTGCAAAGTTATGGAATTTCAATCGCTTTACAGGCACAAAGTGGCTTGGTGATTAATCCTGGAAATATGTTTGTGATGACTACAGTCATTACATTAGTGACAGGAACTATTTTTTTGATGTGGTTAGGCGAACAGATTACAGAACGTGGTGTTGGTAATGGCATCTCTCTAATTATATTTGCTGGAATAGCTGCAGGACTTCCAAGTGCGATAGGCGGCACTTTAGATTTGGTCAGTACTGGCTCAATGCATTTTTTGGTGGCTCTTGTAATTTTTGTTACGGCTGCATTAATTACGGGGCTTGTTGTTTTTGTAGAGAAAGGTCAACGAAGAATTCCTATAAATTATGCAAAACGTCAGATTGGTCGTAAAGTATATGGCGGGCAAAGCTCACATTTGCCTTTAAAACTTAATATGGCAGGTGTTATTCCTCCGATTTTTGCTTCTAGTATTATATTGTTTCCAGCTACTTTAACGGGTTGGTTTGCTGACGCACAGTCGATGACGTGGCTTAAAGATATTAGTGCTGCACTGTCACCAGGTCAACCCATATATGTAGTGATTTATTCGCTTATGATAATCTTTTTTTGTTTTTTTTATACTGCACTTGTTTTTAATCCGAAAGATACTTCAGATAATCTTAAAAAGAGTGGCGCATTTGTTCCAGGCATTAGACCTGGCGATTTAACAACTCGTTACATCGAAAAAGTTATGTTACGCCTTACTCTAATTGGATCATTTTATGTGACACTCGTGTGTTTATTACCTGAATTTCTTATACTTAAGTGGAATGTACCTTTTTATTTCGGTGGAACATCACTATTAATTATAGTTATTGTAACGATGGATTTTATGGCGCAAATTCAGTCTCATGTTATGTCCTCTCAATATGATAGTCTGCTAAAAAAGGCTAATTTTAAAGGGAATCAACCATCATTAAGTAGAAATTCTGTTAAATAATACTAAAGATTTTTATTTTTAATGACTAAAGAAGATACGATACAAATGCAGGGAGAAATTTTAGAGACTCTTCCTAATGCTACTTTTCGAGTTAAATTAGAGAATGGTCACATAGTTTTGGGACATATATCAGGAAAGATGCGTATGCACTATATACGGATTCTTCCTGGTGATAAGGTTACTGTTGATTTAACGCCTTATGATTTAACACGCGCGAGAATTACGTTTCGAGCAAAATAATTTTTGTTTTGTTAATAATTTGAATTAATAATTTAGAATAGGCAAAGAAAACAATGAAAGTTAACGCGTCAGTAAAAAAATTTTGTAGAAATTGCAAAATAATAAGAAGAAATAGGATAATCCGAGTGATATGTACTGATCCTCGTCACAAGCAACGTCAAGGCTAACTTTTTATTTATGAATGAGAAAAAAATAAAATGACGCGTATATCCGGAGTAAATATACCACCTAATCAACATGCTGATATAGCACTTACAGCTATATATGGGATAGGAAAATCAACATCTATAAAAATTTGTAATATTATAGGTATTGAACGACATAAGAAAATTAGAGATTTACCGGATGATCAGATTGATATGTTACGTGAATATATATCGAAGATGACCGTCGAAGGCGATTTACGTAGAGAAGTATCTATGAATATTAAGCGATTAATGGATCTCGGGTGTTATAGAGGCTTGCGTCATCGAAGAGGTCTCCCGGTTCGTGGACAACGTACTCGCACAAATGCGAGGACTAGAAAGGGACCTCGAAAAGCTTTGAGGACTAAATAGCTTTATTTTCTATTCGAACTTTTAAGGATTTTTATATTTTATGGTCAAGTCTGTTTCTCGTGCGCGGAAAAAGGTAAAAAAAAATATATCTGAAGGAATAGCTTTCGTACATGCCTCTTTTAACAATACGATTATTACTATAACCGATAGACAGGGTAATGCTTTATCGTGGGCTACTTCAGGCGGTGCTGGTTTCAAAGGCTCTAGGAAAAGTACTCCGTTTGCAGCTCAAGTTGCTGCCGAAAATGCGAGTAAAGTTGCAATTGAATGCGGCGTTAAAAATTTAGAAGTTAAAATTAAAGGTCCAGGACCAGGAAGGGATTCAGCTGTTAGAGCGCTTAATTCAGCAGGATTTAAGATTACTAGTATATCTGATGTAACGCCTGTTCCACATAATGGTTGTCGACCACCCAAAAAACGTCGTATTTGAGGAGATAACGTTGGCTAGAAGTGTAGAACCTAAGTGTAAACAATGTCGTCGAGAGGGCGAGAAATTATTTTTAAAAGGTGAAAAGTGTTTTTCTGATAAATGTGCAATAGAGAGAAGGAATTATCCTCCAGGGCAGCATGGCCAAAAAAAAGGTAGGTTATCAGATTATGGTGGACAACTTCGTGAAAAACAAAAGGTTAGACGGATATATGGTATTTTAGAAAAACAATTTCGTAATATTTATAAACAGGCAGATAGTAGTAAAGGCGTCACTGGTGACACTTTATTGAAATTATTGGAAAGCAGGTTAGATAATGTTGCTTATCAGATGGGATTTGGTTCGTCACGTACAGAGGCTAGACAAATTGTCAGGCATAATAGCATTCTTGTAAATGGAAAACGAGTTAACATACCTTCATATATTATTAAACCTGGTGATGTTGTTGAAGTTTCTAATAAAGCTAAAAATCAGTTACGCATTAAATCTTCTGTTGAATCTGCTAGTAATCGAAATATACTGAGCTGGATCGAAGTAGATACTAAGGGAATGAAAGGGATTTTTAAAGAAACACCCGACCGCTCAGAATTGCCTGCAACAATTAATGAGTCTTTAGTCGTGGAATTGTATTCCAAATAACTTCTTTTTAGATTTATGGATTTACTTTTTTTGCAGGAATTTAAATTATGCAAGGTAATGAGTTATTAATACCTAGAATTATTGATGTTCAAAATATTTCTCCAGTACATGCTAAGATTGTTATGGAGCCATTTGAGCGAGGATATGGACATACTTTAGGTAATGCTTTACGTAGAATATTATTGTCTTCAATGACGGGGTATGCACTAACAGAAATTAAAATTGCTGGTATTGTCCATGAATACTCTGCATTAGATGGTGTGCAAGAAGATATTGTTGATATTATTTTGAATATAAAAGGAATTGTTTTAAGACTACACAATGAAACAGAAACAATTCTCAGCTTAAATAAATCAGGAAAAGGCTTAATAACAGCCGGAGATATAGAAACCAATCACAATGTTGAAATTATTAATCCGGATCATGTAATAGCTCATCTTACTTCTAATGGAACGCTTGATATTCAAATGAAAGTGGAGAGAGGACATGGATATGTTCCAGCTACCAGTAGACGTAATAAAAATTCTGAAAAATCTATTGGAACGATTTTTTTAGATGCATCATTTAGTCCTATTAAACGAGTTAGCTATACAGTTGAAAGCGCGCGTGTTGAGCAAAGAACAGACTTGGATAAACTAGTTATCGATTTAGAAACAAACGGTATTGTAGAACCAGAGGAAGCGATTAGAAACGCGGCTCGTGTTTTGGTGCAGCAATTGTCTGTTTTTGCAGACTTAGAAAGCACTCCGATTGCTAAAGAGCAACCACAAATACCAAGAATTGATCCTATATTGTTGCGACCTGTTGATGATTTAGAACTTACTGTTCGTTCTGCTAATTGTTTGAAAGTTGAAAATATATATTATATTGGTGATTTAATTCAAAGAACCGAAGCTGAGTTATTGCGTACGCCGAATTTAGGGAGAAAATCTCTGAATGAAATAAAAGAGGTATTGGCTGCGCGAGAACTTACATTGGGTATGAAATTAGATAATTGGCCACCAGCGAATTTAGATAATATTGCGAAGGAAGTGAATCATGCGCCACAATAATGCATTTAGAAAATTGAATCGTACAAGTAGTCATCGAACTGCTATGTTGCGGAATATGTGTAATTCACTATTACATCATGAGATTATTTTTACAACTTTGCCAAAAGCTAAAGAATTGAGACGATATGTTGAACCAATGATAACGATGGGTAAGAAACCATCTTTAGCAAATAGACGATTGGCTTTTAATCGCCTCAGAAGTCGCAAAAATGTTTCTAAACTATTTGATCAATTAGGTCCGCGATATGATACTAGACCTGGTGGTTATTTGCGTATACTTAAATGTGGTTTTAGAAAAGGTGATAATGCTCCAATGGCTATGATTGAACTATTGGATAGAGTAGTAGTGGATAATGATGGAATTTCATCGAGTATCACAAATTGAATGTGTATTGCGAAGATCTAAGTTATTAATTTTTTATTGTTTATAACTTATTGATTGTAGGTGTTGTTTTTAGATATGGAATTTAAGTCATATATTTGTTAATTATCGTATGTTTTGTATGATGTATTGTAGGCAATATACTATTGCAAAATAATATTACATTATTAAATCTAGAATCTCTAATTAGATATCTTTATCCTGAATCGAAGCATTTTTTTTTGCAGATTTTTGATAGTACTGATTCAACAAATTCATTTCTTATAAATTTGCTTAAGAATAAGCAAATATCAGATAACACAGATCTCATATATGTCGTTGCTGCGGAATTACAAACAAGGGGGCGAGGTAGAAATGGACGTGTCTGGTGCAGTGGATTCGGAGAAAGCTTAACTTTTTCTCTAAGCTGGAGTTTTAAAGAATATCTTGCATTTCAACTGTCTAGTTTAAGCTTAGTTATTGGTGTTGCTATTATTCGGGTTTTGAAATATTTTTCTATAGAAGGCGTTAGTCTTAAATGGCCGAATGATGTTTTAGTAAATAATTTTAAGATAGCTGGGGTTTTGATTGAATTACGAAGTGGTGTTAAAAAATCATGCCAAACTGTGATTGGTATCGGAATTAATTTTAATCTTTCAAAAGATACAAGAAGTTGTATTGGTTGTGCTGTTACAGATCTATTTGAAATAACTGGTAGATTACTTGATCGAAATTTAATACTTAGCTCTTTATTGCTCGAAATTAAAAAAACGATCTCTAATTTTGAGGTGTTTGGTTTTTCATATTTTAAGAAAGAATGGATTAGTTATCATGCTTATGAGGGTAAAAGGGTTTGTCTAAAAATACCGAACAATCAGATCGTTTATGGTATTGTGGATGGCATTAATGATAATGGGGCAATTTGCTTATTAACTGATTCTGGTAGAAAAATGTTTGATGTTGGAGAAATTTCTTTACGTGATATAAACTAATTAATAATGGCTATTTTAGCAATTGATTCAGGCAATTCATATATAAAATGGGGTTTGTATGAGGCGAATCAATGGCTAAAAAAAGGAAAAGTTCATCAGAGTAATGTTTCGTTATTAGCGATTGAATTTAAGCAATTATTTAAGCCGAAAATAGTCGTTGTTTCTCATGTAGGAAGAGCAGCAACACGTTGTGAGATTGCGAATATCATTACATCTCTATATACATTAGAACCTAATTGGGTTGTTGCACAAAAATATGGATTTGGAATAACAAATCGCTACATTAATCCTATGCAACTGGGGTGTGATCGTTGGTTAGCCTTAATTGCGGCATGGGAAAAGATTAATCGCCGCAGATGCCTCGTTGTTAATGTTGGAACTGCGATGACTGTTGATGTGCTAACAGATCATGGTGAATTTCTAGGTGGGATTATTGCGCCAAGTGCTTACTTGGTTTTTAAGAGCTTGTGTTTGAACGCTCAACTGGATTATTCTCAGAAAGGTAGTTACAATGATTTTCCGCTGACTACAGATGAAGCAATTTATAGTGGTGCTATTCATTGCCTTATTGGTGCAATTGAAAGAATGCATCAGTTACTCGTAGACAAATTTAATTGTTCGATGGTTGATTGTGTGATTAGTGGAGGTGGAGCTTCAATGTTACTTCCATTTATAAAACTGCCAATAGTATTTGTCGATGAGTTGGTGCTTGAAGGTTTAGCTATCATCGGGAATAGTGATCAAATTAGTTCTTGCTCTAGTAGCTTTAAGTGATTCCTTTTGCTATGCATCCTTCATTCCACCGTGTTAGTTTCTACAAATCTGCTGCTGACATGCAAGACCTCCCTTCGAATTCTAAAGTTGAAATTGCGTTTGCTGGACGCTCAAATGCGGGGAAATCAAGCGTTATTAATACACTGACAAATAGGAATCGACTTGCTTATGTGAGCAAAAAACCAGGACGAACACAGCTTATCAATTTTTTTAGAATTAATGGATATGAAGAAAAGTTTCTTGTTGACTTACCGGGCTATGGATATGCTGAGGTTCCTCAAGATATTCGTAAAAAGTGGAATGGTTTGTTAAATAATTACTTGCAACGGCGTGAATCGCTTCAAGGGCTAGTGTTAATTATGGATGTGCGACATCCACTAAAACCACTTGATATAGAGATGCTAGATTGGTTCTTGCCAACAGATAAGCCAATCCACATCTTACTTACTAAAGCGGATAAACTTAGTAAGTTGCGTGCAAATGAAACCTTGAAAGAAATAAAATCATTTTTGCAGAATAGTATTTATTCTCGGTGTAGCGTTCAGTTGTTTTCTAGCGCCATACCTTTAGGGGTTGAAGATGCATGTAAGATTCTTGATAGATGGTTTTCTTTTGAAGGAAATGGCAAAATTACCAGTAATCCTGTCAATAATGAAGCGGATGTACTCTTTAGCGAGTTAAAAAAATAAAACTTATTTTTATTTGAAGCTATTCCGTCTAAGCAGTGATGCTGGGATGGAATTATGTATGAGAGAAGAAGCCGTTTAAGGCCACACCAGAAAGGGAAGTTGATAGAATTTTGTTACTGGAGCAACAGCTCGCGCGGCGGCAAGGTTTATGCCGCCACATCTTGAATGCAAAAAAGAGACTCAACTGCCGGTTATCAAGGAAAGGATCAGGCCTGACAGCATTGTTTGCACAGATACCTTCCGGTCTTACAACGCGCTGGATGTCTCGGATTTTTCATTACATGCGTATCCCAGGGATTATTTGCTGACAGGCAAAACTACATCAACGGGATCGAGAATTTCTGAAACCAGGCCAAGCGGCACATGCGGAAATGTAACAGTATTAAACAGGAGAAGGAGAATTTTTATTGGTTCTTGAAGGAATGCGAATGGCGCTTCAATGGAGGCAACCACCAACAGCTTCTCAAGCAGCTGAAATACTGCTATAAAAACGCAAAACATTAACAGCTAAATGGAATAGCCCCTAAAAAAAATCCCCAACCAAAGGGGAGGAGGTTGGGGAAATTGCCTTGCACAAAGAGCATTCGTCCGTCTTAGGGAGGAAAGAACGAGCGCTGAATTATTATTTCAACTATATGAGAAATGATTCATCGATAAGTTCAAAAAATGCTCGATAAATTTTTATGAGTAGTAAGGTAATGGACAAGTAAGCACAACTGAAAAATCACATTAAATATAATGTATAGTGGCTCGGATAAAACTATTTCTTAATTTTTTATTATGTTCTTATATAATCGATTTCCTCAAAAAAGAATGCGCCGATTACGTCGCGATGAGTTTTCTCGACGCTTAGTGCGAGAGTCTCATCTTCAATCTAGTGATTTTATCTATCCGGTTTTTATATTGGATGGAAAGAATCAAGTTGAAAATGTTTCGTCTATGCCTGGAGTGGTTAGGCAATCAGTTGATAAATTGCTGCATACGGCGGAAAAGTGCTTGCAGCTCGGTATTCCGGCTATAGCTATATTTCCAGTGATTGATAATGTGTTGAAGAATCTCACTGCAGACGAAGCATTTAACCCAGATGGATTAGTTTCTCGAGCCATTCGGCTTCTGAAAAAGAATTTCCCTGAGCTTGGAATAATAACCGATATAGCCCTGGACCCTTATACCAGTCATGGACAAGATGGATTGATTGATACGCAAGGTTATGTTTTGAATGATGAAACTGTTTGGGTGCTATGTCAACAAGCGATCGTTCATGCGCAAGCAGGAGCTGACATTGTCGCCCCATCGGACATGATGGATGGACGTGTAGCAGCAATTCGAGAGAGCCTTGATAGTCAGAATTGTATTCATACACGAATCCTAGCGTACTCGGCTAAATACGCTTCCAGTTTTTATGGTCCATTTCGTGATGCTGTTGGCTCTACAACTAACCTGGGAACTGGGAATAAATATACCTATCAGATGGATCCAGCAAATTCCAATGAAGCACTCTGGGAGGTAGGTCTGGACCTATCTGAGGGAGCCGATATGGTTATGATTAAACCTGGCATGCCATATCTCGATATTGTGCGACGCGTTAAAGACAAATATGGTGTTCCGACATTTGTGTATCAAGTCAGTGGCGAATATGCCATGCTTAAAGCTGCTGCAGCCAATGGATGGCTGAATGAAGAGGCTTGTGTGCTAGAATCTTTGCTAGGATTTAAACGTGCTGGCGCTGATGGAATACTTACCTACTACGCATTGGAAGCAGCTCATTGGTTAATTAGTAGAAATAAATAAAATAACTAAAACTGCTAAACTTAAGCTACGTTACTGGGCTTTATTGATATTTGGTAAACGCTTGCTGTATCAGTAGGTTATGATTTGCTCTCGTGATTGCAAGTAATTGTTTCAAAATAATTATTCCTGGAATTTCAACAGGTCTTAGTTTTTTAGTGGATTTTATTTTCAAATATGGAATGAATGTAATCCGGGACTGGTTGCGTCACCATTTTCTGGTATGAATTACAATCATATTTCCAGTATCGCTACTAGAAAAGTTGGTCTCTAACATCTTTCTCTTCACGAACTCCAGGATTGGGCACGTGTTCGATAGGAGGAGGTTCATATACAGGGGGCAGTTGTTCGCTAAAGAAGTACTCTGTCATGTTTCCGCTGGAATCTCTGAATCCAGTTCCGGAATTTATTTTGGTTGCGATGATACCGCTGGGTGCTCTGTAGTCAACCATTGGCACATCTTTCATAACAGACTTCATATAATCCATCCAAATAGGCAGTGCAACTCGCCCTCCAGTTTCATTGCTACCCAGTGATTTTGGTTCGTCGTATCCCATCCAAGATATAGTTACCAAATTTTTCTGATAACCACAAAACCAAGCGTCGATATAGTTACTTGTAGTACCTGTTTTTCCGGCTAAGTCGGTACGCCCTAACTGTTTTGCCTTAACAGCAGTACCAAAATTAATGACATCTTGCATCATGTTGGTCATGATAAAAGCGTTACGAGGATCAATCACTCGCTTTGCCCCATTTGAAGTACTCACAGGTCGGAATTGCTCTAAAACATTGCCTTTTTCGTCTTCAATTTTTTTAATGAAGTAAGGTGCAATGCGATATCCACCATTTGCGAATACTGAATATCCGACGGCCATTTGCATTGGGGTAACTGACCCAGAACCAAGTGCCATAGGCAGATAAGCGGGGTGACGATCGGCATCAAACCCGAATCGAGAAATGTAGTCTTGTGCATAATGCACACCAATTGCTTGAAGGATCCGTATGGATACGAGATTCTTTGATTTTACCAAGGCTGTACGCATGCGGACAGGACCGTCATATTTTCCATCAAAATTTTTAGGTTCCCATAATTGACTACCAGTTTGATTTGCGTTGAACGAAAGTGGACCATCGTTGATAATGGTAGCTGGAGTAAAGCCTTTTTCAAGTGCTGCAGAATAAATAAAGGGTTTAAAGCTCGATCCTGGTTGCCGCCAAGCTTGTGTTACGTGATTAAATTTATTTTTTTGAAAATCAAATCCACCAACTAAAGCACGAACAGCACCGTCATTAGGATCTAATGAAACAATGGCAGCTTCTACTGCTGGGAGCTGAACAATATGCCAGATGTCATTATTTAGATCTTTCTGAATACGGATGAGTGCACCGGGGCTGAGATATTTCTTCCCCTGTTCTTTTTTGTTGGTTGGTAAATTTTTTTGTGCAAACTTAAGTCCGTCCCCTTTTATTTCAATAACTTCCCCACCTTTTCGGTAAGCTTGTACAGTATTTTGTTTAACGGATAACACGATTGCTGGATAAATCATGTCATTCTCAGTTATGTCATCCAATGCTTCATCAAGTGTTTTTTCTTGATTACTGTCGTGCTTGAATAAATCAATATATCCTTCCGGACCACGATATCCATGCCTCCTATCATATTCAATCAAATTTTTTCTTAAAGCATAGTAGGCCGCGTTCTGATCTTGTTGACGAATGGTAGTATAAACGCGAATGCCTTTGCTATAAGCATCTTCTTGGAAGCGGTCATAGATCACCTGACGTACCATTTCTGTTACATAATCAGCAGGTGTCGCGAAAACTAGGGATTGTTTTTTTACGACGATGGGTTGTGCCTCTAAGGTGCTCAGTTCTTCGCGTGAAATAAGTTTTAATTTATGCAAGCGACCTAAAACATATAGCTGTCGACTTTTTGCACGCTTCGGATTGCTAATCGGATTATAAGTAGAAGGCGCCTTAGGCAATCCGGCCAGAATAGCGGCTTCAGCGATATCAATTTCCTCTAGCGGTTTACCAAAATAGGTTTGTGCTGCTGCAGAAAATCCGTAACTACGCTGTCCAAGGTAAATTTGGTTGATGTACAGCTCTAGAATTTTATCTTTGCTGAGATTTTGTTCAATCTTAAATGCCAGTAGCATTTCGTTCAATTTGCGAGTGAATGTTTTGTCTCGAGTTAAAAAAAAGTTTCGAGCCACTTGCATGGTTATTGTGCTTGCACCTTGCTGTACGCTGCCGGCCGAGAAGTTTGAATAAGCTGCACGTAAAACGCCAATGTAGTCTATTCCGCCATGTTCATAAAAACGATCATCTTCTGCGGCGAGAATGGCTTGTTTTAAGTGTGTTGGCACTTTTGAAATGGCAACTACGTTTCTACGTTCTACGCCAAACTCTCCGATTAATAATTCTTCATCACTATAGATCCGCAAGGGGATTTTAGGGCGATAGTCGGTTAGTGTTTCCAGTGAAGGGAGATTTGAGTAAATCACCAAGGCTGCAAATCCAGCGAGGAGCAAGCCAGCTAAACCTAATCCGAGGAATGTATAAAACAAATAAGACAGCCAGCGAGCAAACATGAGTATGAGCTTATTGAAAAATGCAATGGGTAATATGAGTAGTTAGGGGGGTAATATGTTGTTTTTCTTTGAATGAAAGTTTTATTGAGTATGACAAAATTTCAATTGTGCTATCACTAACAGCTTAATACTGAATCGAAGAAACCAGTTATCAGTTATATGTCTTCCACTTTTTGAAGAGCTTACTTTATGAGTATCGCTTCTAATATGTCAACATTCAAGGAAAATTTTTCAATTAATTTAGATTTTTTGAAAAGTAAATCACCCCCCTTGATCGGTATTGATATCAGTTCATCCTCAGTGAAAATGGTTGAGCTATCTCATGTTGGCAAAGGCAATCAATTATATCGCATGGAGCGCTATGTTATTGAGTCAATACCCGCAGAAGCGGTAACTGAGGGTAATATCGTCAACATGGAAGTTGTCAGTGAATGTTTGCAAAGAGGTTGGCGCAGGATGGGTACAAGGTTAAAAAATGTTTCTCTCGCTTTACCCATTACCGATGTCATTACCAAAAGGATCAATGTTCCGGCGGGGCAACGGGAAGATGATTTAGTTTTTCAAGTTGAAAATGAAGCTAGTCAATATATTCCTTTTTCTTTAGATGAAGTTGATCTGGATTTTCAAGTTGTTGGTCCCGCCGCTGAAAATTCAGATGAAGTAGAGGTATTGATTGCAGCGTCACGTAAGGAAAAAGTTGAAGATCGTGTTGCCGTAGCATTATCAGCGGGACTTAAAACACTTGTGATGGATATCGAGCCCTATGCAGCACAATCAGCTTTTGAATTGGCTTTAAGTCAATTGCCCGATGGTGGGAAGAATCAGATCATTGCATTGGTTGATATTGGTTCTACGACCATCAAAATGAATGTATTTCATAATAGTGAATCGGTTTATACCCGTGATCAACCATTTGGTGGTAATCAACTCACTCAGGAAATTTCTAATCAATTTAATCTTCCACTGGAAGAGGCCGAGCTTGCTAAGCGCAACGGCAATTTGCCTGAAAATTATAAAACGGATGTCTTGCAACCTTTCTGCGAAACACTAGCGATCGAAATCATGCGAGCTATTCAGTTTTTCTATACATCAACCCAATATACTGAAATTAATTATATTTTTATTGCAGGAGGTTGTGCGGGCATTGCCGAGCTTAACGAAATTATAGCCTCGCGAACACAAATCAGTACTTTTATAGTGAATCCTTTTGCTAACATGGAGCTATCGAACCGCATCATTCCTCGTCAACTTAACCAAGATGCACCCGCCTTATTGATTGCGTGTGGTTTGGCACTTCGTAGCTTTGATCCATCATGATACGCATTAATTTACTTCCGCATCGCGAGATAAAACGCAAAGCGCGTCAACAACAAATTGCTATTTTAGCTGGTGTTGCGTGTTTTCTGGGAGTTTTAGTGGTTTGGGGAGTTTCCTCGATAAACTCTGATAATAATGATTATCAAAAACGCCGTAATCAATTTTTAATTGATCAAACTGCTATTTTGGATAAACAGATCTTTGAAATCAAGGATATAAAAGCGCGTATGCAAGAGTTATTGGCGCGTAAACAAATCGTTGAAACACTACAAAATAGTCGATCAGACGCAGTGTATTTACTTGATCAAGTCGCAAGACTCTTGCCAGATGGTGTGTATCTGCGCAGCATTAAACAAGTTGGTAATGATATTAGTCTGGTTGGACATGCGCAGTCCAATGCATGGATTTCTACTCTGATGCGCAATCTCGAATCTTCTCCTCATCTCGAATCTGCACTGTTAGTAGAAATTAAGGCAATTAGTGTTAATGGCATACGGCAAAATGAATTTAATATGAAAGTTAAATATAAGCAAACAGATACTGAGGAATAATCGGTAAATTGAGTGAGCTTACTTAATTCGGTGATTTAATTAAGGATAGTGAGAACATGGATCTAATGGTTGAATTGCGCCAACTTGATATCAATAAGGCCGGAGATTGGCCTATTGTATTCAAAGTGATCGCATTAATTATACTCTTCATTGGAATTGTGATCGGTGGATATTTCTATGTTTGGAGTGATCAGATACAAGAACTGGAAAATGCCGAGGTTGAAGAAGAGACGTTAAAAACGACTTATTTAGCTAAGAAGCATAGTGTTATTAATTTACCCGGCCTGCGGCAACAGTTGAAAGCTATTGAGCAGTCACTGAGTACCTTGTTGCGGCAGTTACCGGATAAATCAGAGATGGAAGGCTTGTTAGTCGATATCAATCAGGCTGGATTAGGTCGCGGATTGCAATTTGAGTTGTTTAAACCAGCAGAGAAAGAATCAATCAATGCGTTTTACGCGGAGCTTCCAATCGCTGTCAAAGTGATCGGGGGCTATCACGACATCGGGGCCTTTACCAGTGATGTTGCAAAATTACCACGTATTGTAACGCTTAATGATATCAATATTGTTCCTGGAAATGACGGAAAGCTAGTATTGGACGCCATTGCCAAGACTTTCCGCTACTTGGACGATGAAGAAATAGCGAAGCAAACCATAGGAAAATGAATTATGATGCGCACTGTGTTTTTACTATTACTGCTTATTATTGTGACGATGATGACAGCTTGTAGTTCCGCCGATTATAGTGATCTTGAATCATTTGTGAATGATTCCTCGAGTGATTTGCAAGGAAAGATTGATCCGCTGCCTGAGGTGAAGTTACATAAATCCTTTATTTACCAAGCTTTCGATATTTTCGATCCATTTGTACCCCGTGCAAATGGTCAGACACAAAACGCATCAAATGGGATTAGCCCTGACCTCAATCGACAAAAAGAAATTTTAGAATCTTATCCGCTCGAAAGTTTATCTTTAGTTGGTTCTTTGCAACAAAATAGTATGGTTTTTGCTTTGATTAAATCACCTGATGGGATCTTACATCGCGTCAAGAAAGGTAATCATTTAGGACATAATTTTGGAAAGATAGAAGCCATTTCTGAAATGGAAGTTAGTTTAAAAGAGATTGTGCAAAACGGTACTACTGAGTGGGTTGAGAAACAAAGCGCCCTTATATTGAAGAACTAAAATTCATGTTTCATTGTGAGCGATGAAAAAAAATAGTCTGATACACGCAGTCACTTTATTTTTACTATCTTTTAATGGGTTGGCTGCCGCTGAGCAGATCCATCCTTCTCCATCTTTTTCAAATACGCTTCGTTCAATCAGTATATCGAATGGACAAAGTGGTGAGATCGTCGCTAAATTAACACTTGAGCAAGCACTGCCTGCAGCTCCGGTTGGTGTTGCATTAAATAATCCATTTCGCATTTATTTCGATTTGCACCAAGTTTCTAATGGTATTGGGAAGAATTATCAGGAATCACTCGAAGGTGATCTGCGGAGTATCAATGTTGTCCAGGTAGGCGATCGTACTAGAATAGTATTGAATTTGGCAAAATTAATGCAGCATGATATTCAGATTAGAGATAATTTGTTGTTTATAAGGCTTGCTGCTGCTCCAACTAAACAAACGAGAGCTTCATCTGTCAGGATTGCGGAAGCTGCACCGCAAAAACAAATCAACAGTTTACGTGATATTGATTTCCGCCGTGGTACATTGGGGGAAGGCCGAGTGGTTATTGATATGACAAAAACCAATGCCAATGTGGATGTGAAACAACAAGGTGACGTGGTTCTTGTAGATTTTGTGGATACCTTTCTGCCAGATAGTTTGGCAAGACGCTTGGATGTTTTAGATTTTGCTACACCGATTCAAACCATTGAAACGACTAGAACGGGCGATAACGTTCGTATGATTGTTAAGCCGCATGGTCGTTGGGAACATTCGGCGAGACAATCAGGAACACAATTTGTACTTGAAGTAAGAGCGCTAAGCAATGACGAGGAAGAGATCGAAAAAAGAAAACGCGCTACTGGAGGATATACTGGTGAGCGACTTTCTCTTAATTTCCAAGATGTTGAGGTTCGGGCAATTTTACAAGTCATTGCTGACTTTACCAATATCAATATTATTGCCAGCGATTCGGTCGGTGGAAATCTAACCTTGCGATTGAGAGACGTACCTTGGGATCAAGCACTTGATATCGTATTACAAGTGCATGGATTAGATAAACGTCGTTCCGGGAATGTCATTTTTGTGGCGCCACGTAAGGAAATGGCGGATCGTGAATTGCTTGATTTAGAAGCGCAATTACAGGTTGCTGATATGGAGCCCCTGCGCAGTGAAATATTTCATTTGAATCATCGTCGGGTTAACTCACTGACATTTGAAGGAATGATCAGTAAACGCGGCACGATTAGTTTGGATGAAATCAGTAATACGATTACGATTACCGATATTCCAATGCGATTAGCTGAAATTAGGAAGCGAATTGAAAAGCTTGACGTATTTGAACGGCAAGTAGTGATTGAGGCGCGTATCGTAGAAGCGATAGATACTTTTAGCCGTAGTTTGGGTGCACGCTTTGGAATACAGAACTCAACAGATGTGGGGGGGTATGGTTTTGGTGCATCCGGGAATCTCGCTGGATCGAGTACTTTGGCAGGTGGAGGAGGTACAGCCGGCCCTAATAATCTCAATGTTAATTTGCCCGCGGCGGCTGCGACAGGTTTATTGGGTGGACCAGCAGCACTGGGGTTGAGTTTGATGAAATTCAATAATGGCCGTTTGATCAACCTGGAATTGTCGGCTTTGGAAACGGATAATAAAGGGAGGGTTATTGCCAGTCCTCGCGTCGTAACTGCGCACGGAATTGAGGCTATTATTGAACAAGGTGATCGTGTGCCATATCAGCAAGCAACCAGTAGTGGTGCGACCAGCATCCGATTTATGGATGCAACTTTACGGCTGAAAGTTAAGCCGTTAATTACGTACAATGGTCAAATTGATATGGAGCTTAATGTGAACCAAGACAAGATTGGCACACCTCTGAATCAATTCTTGCCACCGCCAATCAATACTAAGCAGGTGACTACCAAAGTTCTGGTGGAGAATGGTGGGACTGTAGTTATTGGCGGTATTTTTGATCGTACTGAAAATGTTATAGTTAACAAAGTACCTTTTCTAGGGGATATTCCAGTAATAGGTCACATTTTCCGTAACACCGTTAGAGTTGATAATAAGCGTGAGTTACTGATTTTTGTTACACCACGCATCCTCAGTGAGACATTGAATCTGCAGTAATTTGGTGAGTATTTCTTACTTAACTGATGCAAAATCTATTTGCTTCCAAGCTTCATAAGCTATAACGGCGACGCTATTGGATAAATTCAAGCTGCGGCTAGTAGCAACCATGGGTATACGTATTCGTTGTTCAACAGAAAATGATTCCAGAAGATGTGGTGGTAAACCAGATGTTTCTGCGCCAAATAAGAAACTATCACCTTTTTTGTAGCTGATATAATCGTAGCGTTGTGTACCTTTGGTTGTGACGGCAAATATCCGGTTATTTTGCAAGACTGCACAACAATTTTGCCAGTTTTCGTGAATATTGATTGTGGCAAATTCGTGATAATCCAAACCCGCGCGCAGTAGTTGCTTGTCCTTGAGCGGGAATCCTAAAGGTTTAATCAGATGTAATTGCATGCCTGTATTGGCGCATAATCGGATAATGTTACCCGTATTGGGTGGAATTTCAGGTTGATACAAAACGATGTTAAACATAAGTATGACGATTGCGATGAGTCGGTATATTATTCGATTATATTTTTATCAGGTAATGTCCGGGCGATTACCCAATTACTGATTTCGCTTGCACCTTGTTGACGTAATACTTTAGCTAGTTCGTTCAGTGTTGCGCCAGTGGTCATGACATCATCAATGATTGCGATATGTTGGCCCGAAAGATCGAGATCGCATTGAAACACTTTACGCACGTTTCTCTGGCGTTCTGACCACGGTAAATCGGTTTGTGGCATTGTATGTCGTATGCGATAGCAATGATCAACTAATAAAGGGATTTTTAGTTGTTTTGCAATTAATCGGCCTAATTCAATCGCTTGATTAAACCCCCGTTCCCGTAATCGAATCGGATGTAATGGCATTGGCAATATGATATTGGGCCGATGTTGCAATGAGATTTTAAATTGCTTCAGAAGCAAGCTTGCTAGAATCGGTGCGATAGCAAAATTGGATTGATATTTTAGGGATCGAACTAAAGCATCAATTGGGAAAGTATAGCGCATAGCAGCAATGGTTCGCGTGAAAGCGGGAGGATTTCTCAAACATGTACCGCAGATCTCTGCTGTCGGTACAGGCCATAGACAGATAGGACAGCGATTTTTAGAAAGCCGGGGTAATTCCATTTCACATGGTAAACATAAGTCTTCCGATGTGGTTGCACCGCATAAGACGCAATTACAATCGGTAAATAATTTCATTGGAATTTATCCAAAAGATTAAAATGCCGCGTAAAAATTGACAGCATACTATGAATCTATGATCATCCCAGTTCATCAGACACAAAATAACTTTTAAAGCATATTATCGAAATGACAGGCATATCAGCATGACTCTGAATTCATTGACAGCTCAGGAAAAACACGACGACTCGATCAATATATCGGGAAAAACACAAGATACGTTAAATTGGAGTGTGACCGACATTGAAGCGGTATTGGATGCGCCGTTTAACGATTTGCTTTTTCGGGCGCAGAGTGTTCATCGACAATATCACGATGCCAATGGCGTGCAGTTATCAACTTTGATCTCAGTGAAAACGGGTGGTTGCCCAGAAGATTGCGGTTATTGCCCACAAGCAGCACGGTATCATACCGGTTTGGACAATCAAGCGATGTTGTCGACAAATGAGGTGGTGACGGCTGCAATGGCTGCCAAGGAAAAGGGTGCTTCGCGTTTTTGCATGGGCGCTGCTTGGCGTGGCCCAAAACAACGTGATATCGAGAAAATGACCGAAATAGTGCGAGCAGTTAAAGCTTTGGGAATGGAAACCTGTGCAACGCTTGGCATGCTAAAAGATGGGCAGGCGCAGCAGTTGCGTGAAGCCGGCCTAGATTATTACAATCATAACCTGGATACCGCACCGGAGTTTTATGAGGAGATCATCACCACACGTCAATACGGCGATCGTATTGATACTCTTCAGAAAGTGCGTGATGCGGGAATTAATGTATGTTGTGGCGGTATTGTGGGTATGGGCGAGACCCGCCGATCACGAGCGGGTTTGATCGCGCAATTAGCAAATTTGAATCCTTACCCCGAATCAGTACCGATTAATCATCTTGTACAAGTTAGAGGAACGCCGTTGTATGGGACTGATGCATTGGATCCCTTGGAATTTGTGCGCACAATTGCTGCGGCGCGAATTACCATGCCGAAAGCGATGGTGCGTTTATCTGCTGGCAGACAGGAAATGTCTGAAGCGGTGCAAGCACTCTGTTTTTTGGCTGGAGCAAATTCAATTTTTTATGGTGATAAGCTGCTAACGACAGCCAATCCGGAAGCCGATCGTGATCAAGCATTGCTAAGTAAATTGGGATTACACGCGTTGTAATTTATGCTTCCTGATTTAGCTGAGCAACTTCGAATTCGCGAGAAGAAATCTCTATGGCGCATTCGCTCTGTTGTTGATAGCCCGCAAGGTAGTCATATTACGATTGATCAGCGTGAGTATCTTGCATTTACCAGCAATGATTATCTGGGATTGGCGAATCATCCGGATTTAGTACAAGCTGTTTGCAAGGGAGCACAACGGTTTGGTGTGGGTGCAGGCGCATCACATATGTTGCATGGCCACTTCAGCGTGCATCACGAATTAGAGTGTGCGTTGGCACAATTTGTTGGATTTCCTGCAGCTTTGTTATTTTCTACCGGATATATGGCTAATATTGGTGTCATTACCGCGTTGGTGGGGCGTGAAGATGCGATATTTGCTGATAAATTGAATCATGCTTCATTGAATGATGCGGCGCTTTTGTCACGTGCAGCATTTATTCGATATTCGCATTTGGATCTAGTGATGCTGCAACAACGATTGGCAGCGTCCCGGGCAAAACGCAAGTTGGTGATTAGTGATACAGTTTTTAGTATGGAAGGGGATAGAGCACCTATTTCTAAATTGATTGCATTATGCGAACAATATCATGCGATGTTATTGTTGGATGATGCGCATGGATTTGGTGTATTGGGTAAGCAAGGACGTGGTAGCTTGTTTTTCGAGGATCACAGTGTGCATTCACCTAATGTTGTGTATATGGCAACACTAGGGAAAGCGGCAGGTGTATTTGGAGCATTTGTGGCAGCGCAAGCGGAAGTGATAGAAACGCTGATACAATCGGCACGCAGTTATATTTATACGACAGCGACGCCAGTACTACTATCGCAAGCATTATTGGCTAGTTTGAAGTTAATAGAACAAGAAGATTGGCGGCGCCAAGCTTTAATACGTAATATTATGCAGTTGCGCGAAGAACTGAAATCTCTATCGTGGCGGCTCATGGCTTCTGAAACACCGATTCAACCTCTTTTGGTGGGTGACAATGAACAGGCGGTGCAGCTGAGTGAAGCATTGCGAGAGCGCGGTATTTTGGTACCCGCAATTCGTCCACCGACGGTACCACAAGGTACGGCACGTTTACGGATTTCACTTTCCGCGATGCATCAACCACAGGATATCGAACGTTTGGGACAAACATTGCGTGAATTGGTCGCATCATGACGCATTTGCATATGGAATCGTTTGGTCAAAATAATGGCCCTGACTTGGTGTTACTGCACGGATGGGCAATGCACATTGGTATCTGGCATGAAGTTTGTGTGCCGCTCAGTCGGTACTTTAGGTTGCATTTAATCGATTTACCTGGGCATGGCGACAGTGCGATCGATCAAATGGGAACCTTGCAACATTGGGTGGATAGTATTGGTGGTCTTTTGCCACAACGCTGTTTTGTCGTGGGTTGGTCGTTGGGAGGGCAGATTGCTATAGAATTGGCGCTGCAATATCCACAGCAAGTACAAAAATTGATCTTGGTTGCGACAACACCGTGTTTTGTTAAACTCGACGGTTGGGAGTTCGGTGCTGAGCCTAAGTTATTGGAATTGTTTTGGGAAAATCTGAAACAAAATTATAAAGCAACGATTCAGCGTTTTCTAACTTTACAGGTGACAGGAGATAGATACGCGATTCAAAATGTACAAAAAATACGCAAGCACTTCTTTGAGAGAAAGCAGCCGCATGCAATGGGATTGGAGCAGGGACTGAAAATTTTGCAAACGAGTGATTTACGTTCACATATACCTGCGATACAACAACCGGTTTTACTGTTGCACGGAGATAATGATGTGATCACACATTCACAAGCTGCCTATTGGATGCAACAGCAAATTGCACGATCTCGATTAGTTACTTTTACACATTGTGGTCATGCGCCTTTTTTGTCTGATCCTGAACAATTTGTGGCTTCTCTAAGTGGATTCTAAATATACTCTCGATAAAAAACTGTTGCGTAGTGCTTTTGAAAAGGCTTCCAGCAGCTATGATCAGGCGGCTGTGTTGCAACGCGAAATCAGTAATCGCATGCTGTCGCGTTTGGAGTACATCAAATACCAACCGGATATCATTCTGGATGCTGGTAGCGGAACGGGTTATGGTAGCCAACAATTATTAAAACGTTATCCAGGAAAACAACTTATTGCTATGGACATTGCGCAAGCAATGCTGCTTCAGGCGCGGCCTAATTTGAATTGGTGGCAGCAATTGTTACCGATCATGCGGCATCATCACTATGTCTGTGCTGATATTGAGCAAATTCCACTTAAGCAAGAAAGTATTGGTTTGATCTGGTCGAATCTGGCTTTACAGTGGTGTAATGATTTAGAGCATACATTTGCTGAAATGCATCGTGTTTTGCGAATCGATGGTTTATTGATGTTTAGTACTTTTGGCCCAGATACCTTAAAGGAGTTGCGCCAATCGTTTGCGCAAGCCGACTCATCTAGCCATGTTAACCATTTTGTCGATATGCATGATATAGGCGATCTTCTTTTGCATAATGGATTTTCTGAGCCGGTTATGGATATGGAATATATTACAATGACTTACTCGGATGTTCTAAATATTATGCGTGACCTAAAATCGATCGGTGCGCACAATGTGACGCAAGGTAGGCAATCCGGTTTAATGGGGAAGGCTACTTGGAGAAAAGCGTTATCGGCCTATGACAAATTACGCATTGACGGCAAATATCCGGTTACTTTTGAAGTGATATATGGCCATGCGTGGAAGCCGCCTTCGCGCAAATCAGTTTTAACGCCAGAAATACGCCGCCAACTGGGCTTAATTGATTAATTCGCTAGTCAAACAGAAAATAGTAAATGGCAAAAGGTTTTTTTGTTACTGGAACAGATACGAGTGTTGGAAAAACTACAGTTAGCTGTGCATTGTTGCGTGCGTTTGCGGCCCAAGGATATAGAGTGGCAGGTATGAAACCGATTGCTGCAGGCCGTGAAGATGGTCAGTGGCAGGACGTTGAATTGTTATTAGCAGCAAGCAATGTAAATGTTACGCGAAAGCAAATAAACCCTTATGCTTTTGAAGCACCGATTTCGCCACATCTTGCCGCGCAGCAAGAGGATGTAACGATTGATTTGTCTCTGATCAACGACTGCTATCGGCAACTTTCTATACAAGCTGACATTGTAATCGTAGAAGGTGCAGGTGGTTTTCTAGTGCCGCTGAATGATTCTCAAACAGGAGAGGACCTTGCAAAAATACTCGGTTTGCCTGTAATACTGGTGGTAGGTATGCGTTTGGGATGTTTGAATCATACTTTACTGACGGCCAGAGCGATTGGTGCAGCGCGGTTGAGTTTGGTAGGATGGATAGCCAACTGTACCCAGTCACCGATGATTGCTGTGACAGAGAATATTGCAACATTAGAGCAGCGGCTACAGGCGCCGTTGCTCGGTATCTTGCGTTTTGGTGAGCAAACCGATGGATTCATCGCGATGCCAAAAATTTTGGTTTGCTGACAAATTGCTAGTGAAATACGAGCTTGATGACAAATCAAAAAGAGATTGTTCGATCAAGCCGCTTTTTTATGTACGGGTACTGGTGGAACTTTACTAGCATTGTTGCGCGCTAAGTGTCTTGCGAGCTTGTCAGTGATCGGTAATTGGCAGGTGCGTTCAACTGTAAGAAACTCTCCCGCTGAATGTAACTCCAGGAATACGTATTCGCCATCAGGTCGCAAGCATAAATCGATAACACCATATTCGAGACATATTTGTTTCATGAATAACAATAACCTATCTTGCATAATAGCGGTTAAGCTATGACGCTGATAATGTGCTGAGTTGGATTGTGTAGTATAGAAAGGCGTATTTTTATTCATATCAGTTGCAGCAGTAAGAATTTCCGTACCGACAATGGTGACACGAATATAGGCGGTGCCACGTACCCATTGCTGGAAAAGGATGGGGTCAAGCTGTACTTTATCAATCTGTGCAAACTCTTCTGGTTTCATTTTCTGTGTTTCGTACTCACTACGAAAAGTTTGCAACAGCGGTTTATATACGATTTCACCGTGATAGCGCTGCCAAAACTGTTTTACTCGATCTGCGGTTGTGGTTAGTAAGGTATCAGGCACTCTTAATCCACACTGTTTTGCTAACTCCAGTTGCCAGGGGCGATGTGCCGCAGCAGCGTCGCGTACAACGTTATTCACCCAAAGACAATGATTGTCTTGCCACAGCCCATGTAACATCGAAGCTGGCTCTGTCATAGCGAAATGCCGAGATAGGGGTTCCAAGCTTTGGAGGTGTTGTCGATAATTTTGTGGTCTACGCCACCAAACCGCACTGATTTCGGTGCTATCAATTAGCTTGTTTTGTCCGATTTGTAGCCAAAATTTTCCAGAATCTCGAGCCGATAACGCTAGGTTCATGCTCATCAAAGCAGAAAAATTTGAAAAGTCGAGTGAGTGAACGTCATTGATTTTATGTTTCCCTAATGCGGTGATTATAGAATGTGCATGAATATCATTAGGCTCAGATATAATCAGGATAGACATAAAATATAAATTTATTTAAATAATCATATGGTTATAAAAATACTTCACTATTGTAGTGAAGTAAAAGCGCGATTGATTTTATAGTATTCCACTGAGAATAGAAATTGATTACAGTCTAATCTCATTTTTTCTGTTATTTCAAGGTCATACTTCAAGTTGGTCGGAATGATGTTACATTGTAATAGGCATTGAGCAATTCATTAAAGTTCAATCAAGTACGATATGGGAACAGTAAAATATACGGTAACAAAACAGAGTGATTAATGATTGTTTGATTTTCCACATTTACCTCGCATTTGCTATCGTAAACGTTAGAGTGAATCAAATTCCAGTAGAAATTTACTAGCAAGCCTATCTGGAAGGTGTTTGACAAGTGAACGGATCCTCGGTAGATTGCAAAATGAAGAAAGGTAGATAATTTCTTGCAGCTGTGTTCTGGTTTGTCATCTTTTCAAGGTGCCTGATTACAGCGGCATTTTGAACAGTTCTTCGTATCGTATGTCTATCGTTAAAACATTTCAATGTGTCAGGTTTTATTGTAGCCAGGCAGTGGTACGGAGTGAATATTTTGTATTTTTGTGGATCACATGAATATGTCCGACGCAGCAATAATAACTCAAACAAATTCCAGCGATTGCGAACAACCAATTGTGAATCGTACTGATCCTGCAAAGGGCAGCGGGAATACTGCTGGTTTAAGTGCAGATGATATCGCAATCTTAAATGAGCGCTACCGCCCACTCAATTTTGAAGAACGTTTGCGCAAGATATATATTGATTTCCAGCCGGAAAAGATTATGGTGACGTCGTCTTTTGCTGCAACGTCCGCTTATTTCTTGCATATTATTTCGCGGATTCGCCCCGAGCAGATCATTTTTTTTATTGATACCGGTTTCCATTTTCCGGAGACCCTGATGTATCAGAATTATCTTACTAAGCTTTTTCATTTGAAGGTGCAGGATGTTAAAGCAGATGCATATCAACATGAATACAGCGTTAAAGAGAAGTTGTATGAAACAGATCCGGATTTCTGTTGCACAATCAACAAGATTAGCCCATTGGAAGAAATTAAACCGAATTACCATATTTGGGTTTCGAGTTTGATGCGCTGGCAAACGGATCATCGCGCTGGGTTAGATATTTTTGAAGAGCGTCGCGGAATTATCAAATTTAACCCAATGATAGATGTTACTCGCGAAGAGCGCGATGCTTATATCATGGAGCATAAATTACCGTTTCATCCGCTGGTTGAAGAGGGATATTCTTCTATCGGATGTAAGCACTGCACAGTAAAAGGAGAAGGCCGCAGTGGCCGTTGGGTAGGCAAACCCAAAACGGAGTGCGGTTTGCATCTATAGAAAAAACCTGAGTCGAATTAACTTGTGATTTGTTTAAACTTAGTATTCATTGTATGGATTAATGCTGATTGTATGCCAGGTTCCCATGCTGAGTGTCCGGCATCGTCGATAACAATATATTCTGCTTGCGGCCATGCTTGATGTAAATCGTCTGCGCTGACAATGGGACATACAGCATCGTAACGGCCTTGCACAATTGTGGCTGGAATATTGTGTAGCTGGTGAACGTTGTTTAGTAGCGCATTATCAGGTAAAAAAATGCTGTGAGTAAAATAGTGTGCTTCCATCCGGGCAAGCCCTAGTGCAACTGTATCACTTGCGAAGTAACTGACAACAGATGGATTGGGGAGTAATGTTGAACATGATCCTTCATATATTCCCCAGTTGCGTGCCATTGGCATATGAATAGCTGGATCTGGATGAAGTAAACGTTGGTAATACGCAGCTAAAATATCAGAGCGTTCGTTTTTCGGTAGAGGCGCAACAAATTGCCGCCATGCTTCCGGGAAAATGGTGCGTAATCCATAAAGAAACCAATCGATCTCTGTTTTTCGGCAAAGAAATATTCCACGCAAAATAAATCCAAGACAGTGCTCTGGGTGTGTTTCACCATATGCAAGTGCTAGTGTGCTGCCCCAGGAGCCACCAAATATTAGCCAATGATTAATTTTTAAGTGGCTGCGTAATGACTCCAAGTCATTAATTAAGTGAGGGGTTGTATTATTTTTGGTTTCTCCTAATGGTGTTGAACGTCCTGAGCCTCTTTGATCGTAAATGACAATACGATAATATGATGGATCGAAAAAACGACGATGTGCGGGTGATGAGCCTGCACCTGGGCCGCCATGTAAGAATACAACTGGCACGCCATTGGGGTTGCCGGATTCCTCCCAATACATGGTATGTGTCATATCAAGTGATAAGAATCCCTGCTGATAGGGTTGAATTTCAGGATATAGCGAATGGTGCGAGTAGGTGTTCATAATGTTGAAATTGATTGGTTAATGATGCGTATATTGTAATAGCAAAAAACGTGACAAATATCACTGAGCTTAGCACTTAGATCTATTAGGGTTCTGCTATATTGATGTGTATTTGTTAATGTCATAGGACCTACATGGTGAGTACAGTATTAAAGGAACAAGAGATTTCGATGTTGAGAGGAGAAATAGAAATTCTAATGCATGAACGCCAAAGTTTGCTCGATGCAACTGGGGCTGCGGCTGTTTTTGTTGCAAGCCTCGACAGTGCAAAATTACCTAGATCTGCTCATCAAGTGGCTAAATTGTTGGCGCGCTTACTTAATAATTTACCTGAAGAAACGTTGCGAGATGCTTTGGAGAAAGTCAACGCGAGGCTCGTGCATCGATGAATGATCCTGAGAGACGTGTGGCGCCTAAAGTTGGGTTGGTATTGACTGGAGGAGGAGCACGTGCAGCTTATCAGGTGGGTGTTTTAAAAGCGATTTCAGAATTGTTGCCGGATAAAACAGTAAATCCTTTTCCTGTGGTTTGTGGTACATCGGCTGGCGCTATTAATGCTGCAAGCATTGCTGTTTATGCTAACAATTATGCTGAAGGAGTGAATAAGCTCGAAGCGGTATGGTCGAATTTTCACGTTAACCAGATTCATCGTTCGGATTTTTTGGGTGTTGCGCAAAACACTTTGCGTTGTATGTTTTCTTTAGTATCCAGTGAGTATGGAAAATCTCGCGCAATTTCTCTGTTAGATAATACCCCACTGCAAATGTTACTGCGAAGCAAGTTTTCTTTTCGTTCTATCCCTTATTGTATACGTGAAGGCGCGCTGCATGCGGTGGGACTTACGGCGTGGGGATATACGTCGGGAGAATCGGTTACATTTTTCCAAGCCGCGAAAGAGGTTATGCCCTGGAGAAGAGCGCAAAGAATAGGGATTCCAGTGAGATTGGGCGTCGATCACTTGCTGGCTTCTTCCTCGATACCGTTTATTTTTCCCGCAGTAAAGTTGAATCGCGAATATTTTGGTGATGGGTCGATGCGTCAGTTAGCGCCCATTAGTCCTGCTCTGCACTTAGGGGCTGATAAAGTGCTTGTGATTGGTGTACGAAGAGCGGTACTGGGTGAACCAAAAAGGATTCAAACGGTAGGTTATCCACCTTTTGCGCAGATCGCCGGGCATGCGTTCAATAGCATTTTTGTCGATAGCTTGGATGTTGACTTAGAACGTTTGTTGCGAATCAATGAAACAGTCACGCAAGTATCTCATGAAGTATTTAAAGAAAAAAATATACCATTGCGTCCAATTGAAGCAATGATGATCGCACCCAGTCAGAGTATTAATCAAATTGCACAGAAGTACGCGCATACTTTACCATGGGTGATGCGTTATTTGTATCGAGCAGTGGGGGCAATGGGACCGAATGGCCTAACTTTACTGAGTTATGTTTTATTTGAATCAGCTTTTTGTCGAGATTTAATCGAATTAGGTTATTACGATACCTTGCAACAACGAAATGAATTACTGAAGTTTATTGGTGTTGAAACACACAACTGAATATGTAGGTAGGCATAACCATAACAATGGATAAAAATTTTAGGAAAAGTAAATGAGTTTTGATGATCCTCAATTTTGGATTGCAGTGTTACAAATTATCGCCATTGATATTGTATTAGGAGGCGACAATGCTGTGGTTATTGCCTTGGCGTGCCGCCGCTTACCGGAAGATCAGCGTAAATTGGGCATCTTTTGGGGAGTTTTCGGTGCCATTGCTTTACGGGTTGTGTTGATTTTTTTTGCATTAAGTCTGCTTGCGATCCCATATTTAAAGATAGTTGGTGGAGTATTGCTGCTATGGATCGGAGTCAAATTATTGCAACCCGAATCTGATGGGGAGCACGAGGTCGATGCCAGCACGACTTTAATGGGGGCTATTAAAACCATTATTGTCGCCGATGCAGTGATGAGCTTGGATAATGTGGTTGCCATTGCAGGAGCGGCTAAAGATGAAATGGAGCTCGTCGTTTTTGGTTTGGTAATTAGCGTGCCGATCATCGTATGGGGTAGTCAATTGGTGATGAAACTCATGGAACGTTTTCCAGTGACAATTGCTATCGGTGCAGGGTTACTCGGTTGGATTGCGGGTGATATGTTTGTTTCTGATGTTGCAACCAAACAATGGGTCGACGCACAAGCGAATTATCTGCATTGGATCGCGCCTATGGCCGGCGCAATCCTAGTAGTTTTTGTGGGCAAAATGATTGCCAGACTGAAGAGTGACAAGCAAAGGGCTATTGTTGATTTGGTGGATGATGCTGCGCCGAAGAAATAATTGATTATTTTCCATTCATTGAGAAATTACGCATGTTAAAAATTCTGTTACCTGTCGATGGCTCGGATAATTCTGATAAAGCGGTGGCTGATTTTATATCTATGATTAGTTGGTATAAAGAGCCACCAGAAGTGCATTTGTTAACAGTTCAAACACCATTGAGCGGTAATATTTCATCCTATATCAGTGCAACGGATATTAAACAGTATCATCAAGAAGAAGGCTTAAAAAGCCTCGAAAATGCCCGCAAATTGCTCGATCAAGCAGGAATCTCTTGCCAGTATCATATTACGGTAGGTGACCCGGCTGAAATGATCGTACGGTTTGCGACAGAACAAAAATATGACCAGATTGTCATGGGGCCACGGGGTAAAGGAAACATCGAGGGTTTATTACTAGGGTCAGTAACTAATAAGGTAATGCAATCGGCACTAATACCGGTGTTGTTGGTTAAATAATTGTTTTGTATGAGGCAAAAATCTCTTGAGACTCAGAACGCTAGGGTGTAGCGGAGGCATTGGTAGTGGGGAACAGACCACTGCTTTTTTGTTAGACGACGACATCCTCATCGATGCAGGGACAGGGGTCGGCAATTTGCGTATGGATGAAATGATCAAGATTGATCACATTTTTCTAACGCATGCGCATCTCGATCATGTGGTATTTGTTCCTTTTTTAGTGGATACGGTTGGTTATGTCCGTAACAAGCCGATCACTATTCATATTACAGAAGCGACGCGTGATGTTTTGCAAGACCATTTATTTAATTGGCATTTATGGCCAGATTTCACCAAAATTCCCAGTCAACATACGCCTTATATGCGGTATCAAATCCTCGCAATGGGCGATACCATCGATTTACAAGGTCGTAAAATAACACCACTGCCTGCCAATCATGTCGTACCAACGGTTGGATATCAATTAGATTCAGGCCGATCAAGCCTAGTTTTTACATCAGATACTACTACCAATCCTGAATTCTGGACTATTGTTAACAAAATCCAAAATCTGAAGTATCTCATTATCGAATCCGCCTTCTGCAATAAAAAAAGAGATGTCGCTATCAGATCTAAGCACTATTGTCCAAGTTTGTTGATGGAAGATCTAAAAAAGTTTGAACGCCATGCCGAAATATACATTACACATTTAAAACCAGGTGAAGCTGACATTACAATGGATGAGATACACAAGACCATGCCACAGTTTAATCCGCGTAAGTTAGAAAACAATCAAACGTTTGAGTTTTAATCAATCCAGGGGCCGCACGTATGAGAATATCGACTACTCCACTACCAATCAATGATTCCTCTGCAAATAGTGCTGATGAAAGTGATGAAAAAGATTTTCCTAGTCACTGGCAACCGCTGATTAATAAGATACAAGCCGCTGAAACGATCGATGAAATCATTCTCGAAGCTAGCAAAGAGATCTGTCAATTATTCAGTGCGGATCGTGCGACGATCTATACACTGAGTGAAGATCAAGTTTATCTGATGACACGTGTAAAAGCCGGTGATTCGTTGCAAGATCTGAGATTGCCATTGGTCAAAGGCAGTATTATGGATTATGTCAATTCACGTAAGCAAGCAGTGAATATTGAAGATGTTTACCACAAGGGTGAGCTGAGAAAAATAGATCCGTCAATGACGTTCTCGCACGAAGTGGATAAACGTACCGGATATCGTACTAAACAGATGCTGGTGGTTCCGATTGTGGGTGCCGATGGCGAAAAAATATTGGGCGTTGTACAAGTAATTAATCACAAAAACAATCAACCTTTTTCACCGACTGATATGACAGGATTAATGGAAATTGGTTGTGCGTTGGCCGAAATCTTGCAACCGCATCCTAAAATTGCCCAAATAGCCAAATCAAAATACGATCATCTGATTTTTGGTCGCGTTATTTCAGCTGATCAGTATGAACAAGCTGTACTTACGGCACGAAATAAACGCCGCGAGCTAGAAGATATTCTCATTGACGAGCTAAAAGTTAAGGCATCGCAAGTCGGTCAAGCATTATCTTTGTTTTTCAATGTGCCTTATGAAGGCTATAAGGCGGATCGGATCAAGCCTTTCACTTTATTGAAAAACCTGAAAAAAGATTATATTGAGAACAATGGCTGGTTGCCGGTTGATGAAACCAAGGATGAAGTGACGGTTTTAACGCTTGATCCAGAATTGATTAAGTCACAACGTATCATCAATAATATTTTCCCCAAACATAAGGTTATTTATACCGTTACTACGCACCGAGAATTTATCCAGACAATTGAGCAGTTTTATGGTGTAAATACGGATGATGTCGCATCTGGTGATATCAATGAAATGTTGGGCGGAATGGATGACGGAGATAACGAAGAAGGCACTGGTCTTAATGAAGAATCATCTGCTGCATCTGACAATGAATTGGTCAAATTGGTGAATAAGATCATTATCGATGCCTATAAAATGGGCGTATCCGATATTCATATTGAGCCTTATGGTGGTAAAGAAAAAACCAAAATCCGCTTTCGTAAAGACGGTTCGTTGATGTCGTATATCGAAATTCCTGCCAGTTACCGGAATCCATTGATTACCCGCATCAAGATCATGTGTGATTTGGATATTTCGGAAAAACGCAAACCCCAGGATGGAAAAATTAAATTCCGTAAATATGCGCCTTTGGATATTGAATTGCGCGTGGCTACGATTCCTTCTGCGGGTGGTATGGAAGACGTGGTGATGCGCATTTTGGCGGCAGGAGAACCCATTCCATTGGAAAAAATGGGATTCACCGCATACAACCAGGAAGAATTGAAAAAAATCATTAGTAAACCGTATGGGTTGTTTTTTGTGTGCGGCCCGACCGGTTCCGGTAAAACCACCACACTGCATTCGATCTTGAAGTTCCTCAACCGCACTGATACTAAAATATGGACTGCGGAAGACCCTGTTGAGATTACGCAAAAAGGCTTGCGTCAGGTGCAAATCAATGTCAAGGCAGGACTGACTTTTCCTGCGATCATGCGCTCTTTTTTGCGGGCCGACCCCGATATCATTATGGTGGGCGAGATGCGAGACAAGGAAACGACCAGTATCGGTATCGAAGCATCGTTGACTGGGCATTTGGTGTTCGCCACTCTGCATACCAACAGTGCACCGGAATCGGTTATTCGTCTGCTCGATATGGGGATGGATCCGTTTAACTTTGCTGATGCATTACTCGGAGTATTGGCGCAGCGTCTTGCCAAACGGTTGTGCAAATGCAAACAAGCACATGTCGCTACAGAACAGGAAATTAATACTTTGTTGCTTGAATATTGCGAAGAGTTAAACCATATCGACCGATTTAAGGCCAATCCAGAAGCATCGCGGCAAGAAATTCTCAGTGACTGGAAAGAACAGTATGGTGACGAAAACGGTCAGATGACGCTGTATAAGCCGGTAGGTTGCGATGAGTGCTCTAATACCGGTTTTAGGGGGCGTGTTGGTTTGCACGAACTAATGACTGCGAGTGATGCGTTGAAAAAGAACATTCAGGAACATGCCCGTGTCGCGGAGATGTTAGTGACTGCGCTGGGTGATGGCATGCGTACACTGAAGCAAGATGGTATTGAAAAAGTATTGCAAGGTATTACCGATATTCATCAGGTCAGGGTGGTATGTATTAAGTAGACTGGATAAAAAGTGACAATTTTTGTCACTTTTTGACGTAAATTGTCTGACTAAATATCCTTGGGTAAGGTAACCTGCTCATGTGTGACGAGCAATAAAAGAAAAAACCGCCTAAACTTAGGCGGTTTTTTGCGAAATTAATAAATTTATTTGTTCGTGTATTAGCAAATAGGTGGAGTATTTGTAGCACAAGTACCCGCTTTTGCCCAAGTAACCTTACCATTTGCAAAAGTAGGGGTTAGTTGATAGGTTTGTCCAGACAATCCATTTGCATTTGCTGCCGTTGCTAAAATAACGCCATTTGTAGTCGCTATAGAGGCGATATTTCCAGCGGCTGCCACTGCTGCTATGCCATTTGCTCCATCAGTGCATCCTGTCACAGTACCTAAGTCTTGAGCGCATATTTCAACAGCGGTTTTTATACCAGATGTACCAATCACAACTTCTGTAAATTTCGCTTTAAGCGTGTAATTTTGATACGCAGGCACTGCCACCGCTGCCAAAATACCGATAATGGCTACAACGATCATCAACTCGATTAACGTGAAACCTTTTTGTACTTGTTGCATGTTTTATTCTCCTTTGGATTGTGTAAAGCACACAAAACGTGTGTGATAACTATTAAGCAGGAGTCGTGCCAAAAATTCTGGAGAGGCACGATTGTTTGAGAAAATAATCATATATTCATCATATTAGTATTAATAAATTCTTGTTCTTATCAAGCCCCCGATTTTTTGGATGAGATCGCTAGTTTTTTGTTTTTGTGACCTGACGTTATTCGTCTCCAAAAACATCTTCCCACAAAGAAAGTACTGCTAAACGGTCTTCTTGCAAATGGCTACCTTCTACACGGGTAAATTGCTGTATTGGGGCGTTTGCGGTGGCATTGTAAATACTGTCGGTATCGCCACTTAGGCGCTGCCGATGCTGTAAGCGGCGAAATTCACGATAGGCGGTGCGGGCTTTTTCTGCTTTCCCAGTTGAAATTAATCCGAGTTCGGCGGCCAGTTTGAGTAATGCGATATTGCCGATATTGCCTGTCAATTGTGGAAATTGCTGTGAAAAGCCTAATACTAGGTATTGCACAATGAACTCGACATCGATGATGCCGCCGCGGTCGTGCTTAATGTCAAACAAGGTAGTGAAATTGGGGTGTGCATCGAGCATTTTTTGGCGCATCTTGAGTATTTCGTGGCTGAGTTCGGTTGGATTACGTTGTTTGCACAAAATGGTTTTGCGTGTGCTTTCGAACGACGCACCAACCTGTGTATCACCGACAACATAACGCGCACGGGTTAGCGCCTGATGTTCCCACACCCAGGCTTGTTCGTGCTGGTATTGTGTAAAAGCATCCATCGAATGTACCAACAAACCGGAAGCGCCATTGGGGCGCAAGCGCAGGTCGGTATCGTAAAGTAATCCAGCCGATGTCGGGCGGGTTAGCCAGGAATTAATGCTTTGCGCAAGTTTGGCATAAATTTCTGCAGCATCGGGATGATCGTCTTGATAAAGAAACACCAGGTCGAGATCGGAAACGTAACCCAGCTCCTTTCCGCCGAGCTTACCATAGCCGATGATTGCGAAAGAGGGGTTTTCGCGATGACGTTTTTTTAATCCTTGCCACGCCAGTTGCAGTACGGTATCCAGTATCAAGTCCGCTAATGCGGTCAGATGATCGCTGAGCGCTTCTAGCAGTAAGGAGTCTTCCAAATCCGTAACCAAGAGGCGGAATACTTGAGCGTGTTGAAAATGACGCAATACGTCCATTTGCCATTCGATGCTATCAATCTTCGGATTATTGGCGTGATTCAATTGATAAATCAATTTACTGCGTAATGCTGACCAATCGGGCGCTGGGTTCGGTACGTCACGGCGCAGTAATTCATCGAGTAAAATCGGGTGGCGCCCCAGATAATCACTAGCCCATTGACTGATGCTGACCAATTCTGCAACCCGCTGCAGCGTGTGCGGATGTTCCTGCAGCAATGAAATATAAGCCGTTTGCAAGCTGATTTTTTCCAGTAGTTGCAACATGCGCTCAAACGTAATTTCGACAGGAGGGTGTTTGGCGGCAGCTTCAATCAATAACGGAATGAGTGCAGTAATTTGTTGTTGTGTGTATTCCGACAGCAAATGATAGAAGTCACCTTGATAAAATAAGCGTAATCGTTTGGATATTTTCTCCGGCTCAACAAAGCCTAGCGTGCTGAGTTGCGTAGTGGCTGCTTCGGTGTGTGAAATATCCTGTACTTCGGTGCGCCACAGTGAGGTCAGCGTGTCATGTGAAATGGATTTCTTCGGTGCGGCAAAAATAAGATCAAAGTGCTGGCTGACGTTGTTGCGGTGAATGTCGAGTTGCTGTATGAAAGTATCGTAATGAGTGAATCCCATGCTGGTAGTGATCAAGTGTTGATCGTCTGGATTTGTCGGCAATGTTTGTGTTTGCTGATCATCCAAATATTGCAGACGGTGTTCAAGTTTGCGCAAGAAATGATAGGCCTGGATAAGTTCGGTTACGGCTTGTTCCGGTAACTGTTGTTTTTCTTGTAGCCGTTGCAATACGCTCAATGTGGGGCGGATATACCAATCGACATCGCGTCCGCCCCGTATGAGTTGAAAAACTTGTGCAATGAATTCAATTTCACGGATGCCGCCGGGGCCTAATTTGATATTGTGGTGTAGTTCCCGGCGTTCAACTTCCTTGCGGATTTGCGCATGAAGTTTTCGCATCGATTCATAAGCTCCAAAATCGAGGTATTTGCGAAATACGAAGGGACGGATGATTTTTTCTGTCAAAATGGATTCTACGAATTCTGCTTCTTTGTTATCCGTAGAATAGCCGGCGACCACGCGGCCTTTGATCCAGGCATGACGTTCCCATTCTCGTCCTTGTTTGATGAAATAGTCTTCCAGCATTGGAAAGCTGATTGCGAGTGGACTGTTCTCACCATGCGGACGTAAGCGCATATCTACGCGGAACACATATCCATCTACGGTGTAGTCATTGAGGCTGGCAATCAGTTTGCGACCGAGCCGGGCAAAGAATTCGTGATTGGAAATGCATTTTTTACCGTTTGTTTCGCCATCCTCGGGATAGACAAAGATAAGATCAACATCCGAAGAGACATTCAATTCCCCACCGCCCAATTTTCCCATTGCGACTACCAGTAAATGCTGCGTGGTGTTGCTAGATTCACCTTGTGGAAAGCCGAAGCGATCAGGACGTGTGAGCCAGTTTTCGTGGTGCCATAGTGCAAATTGGATGGTGGTCTCGGCCAGTTCAGTTATGCTTTTCATTACTTCAGCAAGATCTGCTGAGTTATTGATATCACGTACAATTAAACGTAGCATGACCTGTTTGCGTAAATCACGAAGTATCTGATGCAGTTTATCCTCGTTGGTAATTTGTTCGGTGTGAGCGTCTAAAAAAACTTGCATTTCATTTCGATAGAAGGGCTGCTGAGATGTTTCTGCCAATGTATGGATTCTTTCCGGTTCACTGGTAAGGAGTCTTTGTGCATAACGACTATGAGCAATCGCATTGGACAGTCGTGCATCTGGTAATGGATCTAAATTAGGCATGGTGCATTGTAAATCAAATAGTGTGTTGGCAAAGTCGATGGTAAAATCCAATATACGAGAGAAAATTTCTGTTTATTACCATAACGAAAATAAAACAACCTGATACTATTAAAAGCATAACAGGAATGGAGAAAGTGAAATTCCTAATTACTACTTAAAATTGTCAGGTATATAACAATCATTACGATGCCGTAAAAAATGTTAAAAAATACCCATGAACATCATCAACTAGTGGCTACGCATGAAAGGCTTAATAGTTTTCGTGTGGCTGCCATTCAAATGGCTTCGGGACCGAGTGTCTCGGCTAATTTAGAAGAAGCGGCTCGTTGGATTGAAGAAGCGGTAACACAACAAGCTCAGCTGGTTGTGTTACCAGAGTATTTTTGCATTATGGGGATGAAAGATACCGACAAGTTGGCGGTACGCGAACATCCAGGCGAGGGGCCAATACAGAAGTTTTTAAGTGATACAGCCAAACGCCACAGAATATGGTTGGTGGGAGGCTCTGTGCCGCTCGCGACATCGGATCCTAATAAAGTGTACAACAGTTGCTTAGTGTATGCAGATAATGGCGAATTGGCTGCGCGCTATGACAAAATTCATTTGTTTGGTTTGCAATTGGGTAACGAACATTACGCCGAGGAAAAAACCATTAAAGCGGGAGATAAAGTAGTTACGGTGGATTCGCCATTTGGTCGAATGGGCTTGTCGATATGCTACGATTTACGTTTCCCCGAATTATTTCGCAATATGAACAAAGTCGATATCATTCTGGCACCGGCCGCATTTACTGCAATTACCGGAAAAGCGCATTGGGAAGTGTTGGTTCGTGCGCGTGCTGTTGAAAACATGGCTTATGTGATTGCACCAGGACAGGGCGGGTATCATGTGGGTGGTCGAGAAACCAATGGCGATAGCATGATTGTCGATCCGTGGGGAGTTGTGATGGAGCGCCTACCAAAAGGCCCAGGTGCAGTCGTTGCGACACTTGATCCCGAATATCAAACGCGTTTACGGACTAATTTACCTGCTTTAAATCATCGAACCTTACAGTTTTGTTAGCTTGCTGTCTTTGTTTTTAGAAATATACTATTCTCGATTTAGGCTGATCTGGGATGATTTCTAGGTTTAATTTTTTTCCACCGTATCTGCAAAATTTCAGTCAACTCCTAAGTACATATTTCATCTAATCCCTTCGTATTAAGGTAAAGTATACTGGTTAGGTGGTATTGTGATTTCAATTCATAAAAGTGAATCGTTCTAAAATCATACACTTCACCTCAGTCCGACTGAGGTTTCTAAGATCATCAATTTCAAATTTTGTTGGATATAAATGATATGGTAATGACATTTGAGAGTGCCAAAAATAACCAAGATAATAAAGATTTTTTTGCCATTGCTGATAATTGTCTGTTGTCGCCTTATGGTATTGATACGCCTGGATTACAACAAGTATTAGACCAAATTTTGACTTATCAAGTCGATTATGCCGATTTATTCTTTCAATACAATCGTTCAGAAGGTTGGGTATTGGAAGAAGGTATTGTAAAATCTGGTAGCTTTAATATTGACCAAGGTGTCGGTGTTCGAGCGGTGAGTGGTGATAAAACAGGTTTTGCCTATTCCGATGATATTAGCATGTCTGCGTTGGTGGCGGCCGCTCAAGCAACACGTGCAATAACTCAGCAAGGAAATAGTCAATCTGTGCAGACTGGGAAACGCCATGATATCGATTTTCATAGGCAACTCTACTTGCCTGAGGATCCGATTGGTCATCTAAAAGATGCTGATAAGGTGGCTTTATTAGAAAAGCTGGAGCGCTATACACGTAAAATAGATCCACGTATTACGCAAGTTGTTGTTTCTCTGGCCGGTGAATATGAGGTTGTTATGATAGCCCGTAGCGATGGTTTGTTGGCGGCGGATGTCAGGCCATTAGTACGTTTGTCTTTGCAAGTGATTGCAGAAGAAAACGGCCGTCGTGAACAGGGTGTTGCAGGTGGGGGCGGGCGTTTCGGTTATGCTTATTTTACCGATGAAATATTGCAGGATTATGCACAAAAGGCGGTACATCAAGCAATCGTTAACTTGAATGCGCGACCTGCTCCGGCTGATGCTATGACTGTGGTGTTGGGAAATGGATGGCCGGGTATCCTTTTGCACGAGGCAATTGGGCATGGTTTAGAAGGAGATTTTAACCGTAAAGGCAGTTCCGCTTTTTCTGGTAGAGTGGGAGAGCGTGTAGCTGCGGCGGGTGTGACTGTGGTCGATGATGGTACGATTCCGCAACGACGCGGTTCTTTGAATATAGATGATGAAGGTAATCCGACACAATGTACAGTATTGATCGAGGATGGAATTTTGAAGGGTTATTTGCAAGATAATTTGAATGCACGGCTGATGGGAGTTGCTGTGACCGGTAATGGCCGGCGCGAATCATTTGCACATATTCCAATGCCTCGTATGACCAATACCTATATGTTGAATGGCGATAAGGATCCAGCCGAAATTATTGCATCTGTGAAGTATGGTTTGTATGCAGCCAATTTTGGCGGCGGACAAGTGGATATAACCAGTGGTAAATTCGTGTTTTCAGCGGCAGAAGCTTATATGATTGAAAATGGCAAAATTACTTATCCAGTCAAAGGTGCTACTTTAATTGGTAATGGCCCAGATGTACTGACCCGTGTTTCGATGATTGGCAACGATATGTTACTGGATCCTGGTGTGGGTACTTGCGGTAAGGAAGGACAAAGTGTTCCGGTTGGTGTGGGACAACCAACACTTCGTATTGATGGGCTGACGGTTGGTGGAACGGGAAATTGATCTTGGATGATCGACGTTGTTGTGATTAAATGAACGGTTTTTAACTGATTTGATTGATATTGGGATACAGAAAGCATGAATGCGGAATTAACCGGCGCTGAAATTACGATACGCTGCTTACAAGAGGAAGGGGTGCAGTGTATTTTCGGCTATCCTGGTGGGGCGGTATTATTTATTTATGATGAATTATTTAAGCAGGATAAAGTTCGACATATCTTGGTGCGGCATGAGCAAGCAGCGATTCATGCCGCAGATGGTTATGCGCGCTCTAGCGATAAAGTTGGCGTTGCTTTGGTAACCTCTGGTCCGGGTGTGACTAATGCGGTAACAGGGATCGCTACAGCCTATATGGATTCGATTCCTTTGGTGATTATCAGCGGTCAGGTACCTACTGGTGCGATTGGTTTGGATGCGTTTCAGGAAGTAGATACCGTTGGCATTACACGACCTTGCGTGAAGCATAATTTTTTGGTGAAAGATGTTTCTGAACTGGCTGTAACAATTAAAAAAGCGTTTTATATCGCATCAACCGGTCGTCCAGGCCCCGTATTGGTCGATATTCCCAAAGATGTTACACAGCAGCAAGCTCAGTTTGTTTATCCCGGCAAAGTTACAATGCGTTCGTATAACCCTGTTATCAAGGGAAATTCCCGCCAAATCAAGAAAGCTACCGAACTGATTCTGGATGCTAAGCGGCCCATGATTTACGCAGGAGGTGGCGTGATTCTGAGTGATGCTGCTGAACAGCTGACTGAACTTGCGAGGATGCTGAATTTTCCTTGCACCAATACCTTAATGGGGTTGGGTGGTTTTCCTGCAACGGACAAGCAGTCTTTGGGTATGTTGGGAATGCACGGTACATATGAAGCCAATATGGCGATGCAATATTGCGATGTACTAATTGCAGTTGGTGCGCGTTTTGATGATCGTGTGATCGGTAATCCTAAGCATTTTTCTAACGAAAATAGAAAAATTATCCATATTGATATCGACCCTTCTTCGATTTCTAAGCGTGTTAAGGTGGATGTGCCAATTGTCGGAGATGTGTTGGATGTGCTGAAAGAATTAATAAAATTACTTAAAACCGAGAAAACCGAGAAAAAGAAACCCGAGTTGCCATCATTGAAAGAGTGGTGGAAGCAGATTGATTTGTGGCGGGAACGGGATTGTCTGAGATTTGATCGTGATAGCAAAATTATCAAGCCGCAGATGGTGATCGAGAAACTCTATCAAATTACCAAAGGCGATGCGTTTATTACTTCTGATGTCGGGCAGCACCAGATGTGGGCTGCGCAGTTTTATAAATTTGACAAACCGCGGCGTTGGATTAATTCTGGTGGATTGGGAACCATGGGTTTTGGCATGCCTGCAGCTATGGGTGTGCAACTTGCAAATCCAAAGGGTAAAGTTGCCTGTATTACGGGTGAAGCTAGTATTCAGATGTGCATTCAAGAATTGTCTACCTGTAAGCAATATCGACTACCGCTTAAGATTGTCAATTTGAATAATCGCTATATGGGAATGGTGCGGCAATGGCAAGAGTTCTTTCATGGTAACCGCTATGCGGAATCGTATATGAATGCGCTGCCGGATTTTGTTAAGTTGTCCGAAAGCTATGGGCATGTCGGTATGAAAATTGAGCATCCTGAAGATGTTGAGGGTGCTTTGAAGGAAGCGTTTAAACTTAAAGATCAATTAGTGTTCTTGGATTTTATTACGGATCAAACTGAAAACGTTTTCCCTATGGTGCCAGGTGGTAAAGGTTTATCTGAAATGATTTTGGTATAAAAATAAATGCGACATATAATTTCATTGTTGATGGAGAATGAATCAGGTGCTTTATCTCGTGTTGCTGGATTATTTTCTGCACGGGGTTACAATATTGAGTCTTTGACGGTAGCTCCTACAGAAGATCCAACGCTGTCGCGTATGACACTTGTTACAGTTGGTTCCGACGAAGTAGTCGAACAGGTAACCAAACAATTGAATAAATTGATTGAAGTGGTGAAAGTCATCGATCTTAATGAAGGTGATCATATTGAGCGAGAATTGATGCTGGTTAAAGTACGCGCGGTAGGAGTCGAGCGCGATGAAATGATGCGATTGGCTGAAATTTTCAGAGGGTCTATTATTGATGTAACCAATAAATCTTATACCATTGAATTGACCGGCACCAGTTCCAAACTGGATGCTTTTCTTGAATCTATTGACCGCAGTGCCGTGCTGGAAACAGTGCGCACCGGTGCTTGCGGTATAGGGCGCGGGGAATGGGTTTTAAGGGTATAATTCTCTACTGTCCTAAAAATAATAGATAAGCGATTAGGTTACGGGGTTTGAGAGTGTGACAAAAAGCCCTGATGTTGCTTATTTGTTTATTTATTTGCTTCTATTTCTATTCTGTTCTGTTTAAAAGGAAAATAATGAAAGTTTTTTACGATAAAGATGCGGATCTTTCGCTCATTAAAGGAAAAAAAGTCGCTATATTAGGTTACGGTTCACAAGGACATGCGCATGCGAACAATTTAACCGAGTCAGGTGTGAAAGTGACTGTAGGTTTGCGCAAAGATGGAGCATCCTGGAGCAAAGCGGAGAAGGCTGGGTTAAAAGTCAAGGAAGTCGCTGATGCAGTTAAAAATGCTGATGTTGTGATGGTTTTGTTGCCGGATGAACAAATTGCTACTGTCTATAAGAAAGAAATTGAACCAGCGTTGAAGAAAAATGCCACCTTAGCATTTGCCCATGGTTTTAATATTCACTATGGCCAAGTAACGCCACGGGAAGATCTGGATGTGATTATGATCGCGCCTAAAGGTCCTGGTCATTTGGTTCGTTCGACCTATTTACAAGGAGGTGGAGTACCTTCTCTGATTGCAGTTCATCAAAATAAATCCGGCAAAGCACGAGACTTGGCATTATCGTATGCTGCTGCCAATGGCGGTACGCGTGGCGGGGTAATTGAAACGACTTTCAAAGAAGAAACAGAAACTGATCTTTTTGGTGAGCAAGTCGTGTTGTGTGGTGGATTAACAGCATTAATTCAAGCAGGCTTTGAGACGCTGGTAGAAGCCGGGTATGCTCCAGAAATGGCTTATTTTGAATGCTTGCACGAAGTCAAATTGATTGTGGATTTGATTTATGAGGGGGGTATTGCAAATATGCGTTACTCGGTATCAAACAATGCGGAATATGGTGATGTATCCAGAGGGCCACGTATTATTACCGATCAGACGCGTGAGGAAATGCGTAAAATTTTACGGCAAATACAAACAGGTGAATATGCACGTGAATTTATTCTTGAAAATCAGGCTGGAGCACCCATATTGAAGTCTAGTCGGCGTTTGGCTTCCGAACATCCGATTGAGCAAGTAGGTGCAAAATTGCGCGATATGATGCCCTGGATCAAGAAAAATAAGCTGGTAGATCAGGCTAAGAACTAATTTATAAGCATTCAGTCTGATTTTTTATCGTGTTTCATCTAAAACTATTTTATTTATGACATATTATCCTCATCCAATCATTGCCCGAGAAGGATGGCTGTTTATTGCGGTAGCATTTTTAGCTGCCATTGGGGTAACGGTATTTGTCAGTTGGCTTTGGGCCATACCCTTTTGGGTAATTTCATTTTTCGTGTTGCAGTTTTTCCGTGATCCACCTCGAGAAATTCCGGACAATCCAAATGCTATCTTGGCCCCGGCGGATGGTAGAATTGTGGCGATTGAGAAAACTCAAGACCCTTATTTAAAACGTGATGCGATCAAGATTAGCGTGTTCATGAATGTATTTAATGTGCATTCGAATCGCAGTCCAGTAGATGGTGAAGTACAAGATAAATGGTATTTCCCAGGGAAATTTATCAATGCTGATTTGCCAAAAGCATCATTAGAAAATGAACGTAATGCTTTATGGATTAAGGCTGATAATGGCGCTGATGTGACTTGTGTGCAAGTAGCTGGTTTGATTGCCAAAAGGATTGTTTGCCATATTGCTATCAGAGATCATTTACAACGCGGGCAACGTTTTGGTTTTATCCGCTTTGGTTCACGTGTCGATGTTTACCTACCTTTAAATATCAAAATTAATGTCAATATTGGCGATAAAGTTTCAGCAGCTCAAACTATTCTAGCTGAATTCCGATAATTGATAAATTTGTAGCAGTAATAAACAGAAGAATTATTATTCTAGGTTTTGTGATTGTCTATTGCTGATTTTCTAGTTGGAAATTAACCATCTAGATCAGTTAAAACGTTTCTTTTGGAAATAATATAGCCATGTCTGATTCTCCGCCGGAGCGTATCGTTCTTAAAACTCGCTTGAGACGTCGTGGTATTTATTTGCTGCCTAATTTATTCACAACAGCTGCGCTTTTCGCTGGATTCTATGCCATTGTACAAGCTATGAATGGTAATTTTGAGTATTCTGCTACTGCGATTTTTATCGCGATGGTGTTGGATGGATTGGATGGTCGAGTAGCTCGATTAACCGGTACACAGAGTGAATTTGGGGCAGAGTATGACAGTATGTCAGATATGGTTTCTTTCGGTATGGCACCTGCACTGATCATTTACGAATGGGCGCTGAAAGATATGGGGCAATGGGGTTGGATTATTGCTTTTATTTACTGTGCATGTGCAGCTTTAAGGTTGGCGCGATTTAATACTAATATCAACATTGTCGACAAGCGCTTCTTTCAGGGCTTACCAAGCCCCGCTGCCGCTGGATTAATTGCCGGATTGGTATGGGTAACCATTGATTTTGGAATACGGGTTGATGGATCGAATATTCAATTCATTGCGGCAGGTATTACATTATTTGCCGCTCTGACTATGGTCAGTAATATACCTTTCTATAGTGGGAAAGAGATTAATTTGCGCCGTAGAGTGCCTTTTTTCACAATCTTTTTGTTGATGTTGTTTTTCTTTGTATTGATTCCAAGCCATCCTCCCTTGGTATTGTTTAGCTTGTTTTTATGTTACGCCTTGTCAGGTTATGCTGTTAAGCTTTGGCGTTTTTTAGGAAAAAATAGAAACAAGAAAAATATCGGTGAACCTCCCATTTCGTAATTAGCCTATTGTCTAATAGAAAAAAACGATTTATATTCGTGATTATATGCAAATAAATAATCAACTTCGCTGTTGCACCGCTATTCTAGCGCAGCCTTTTATGGTTTCGCAGAATTTCCTGCTGCGCCTTGCGCGCTAAATTTTCTTATTCATTCTTATATTTTTAGCAAATTATAAAATTCTTGTAACGAGTTTTATATCAGAAACAATATTGAGTAATGTAACTTTTCTTCCCTAAGTGGAGAGTATGATGCAAGAGCATTTAATTATTTTTGATACGACCCTGCGAGATGGTGAACAAAGTCCTGGCGCTTCCATGACTAAAGAAGAAAAAGTGCGTATTGCCTGGCAATTGGAGCGTATGAGGGTTGATGTGATTGAAGCCGGCTTTCCCGCAGCTTCCAATGGAGATTTTGAGGCGGTTAGAGCTGTGGCTGATTCGGTCAAAGAAAGCACGGTATGTGGTTTGGCACGTGCAATTGAAATGGATATTCAACGTACAGGTGAGGCGTTGAAAGGCGCGCAATCTGCCCGAATCCATACATTTATTGCCACATCACCGATTCATATGAAAAATAAACTCAGAATGGCACCTGAGCAGGTAATCGAGCAGGCGGTAAAGGCCGTGAGATGGGCGCGCCAGTATACTGATAATGTTGAATTTTCGCCAGAGGACGCGGGTCGCTCCGAAATAGATTTTTTATGCCGGATTCTCGAATTAGTTATTGATGCTGGTGCGACTACGTTAAATATTCCGGATACAGTGGGCTACACCATGCCGGATCAATTTGGCAAGTTGATTAATCAATTGCGAGAACGAATTCCAAATTCTGATAAGGCCATTTTTTCAGTACATTGCCACAATGATTTGGGATTAGCTGTAGCGAACTCGCTTGCTGCGGTGATGAATGGTGCACGGCAAGTTGAATGTACGATTAATGGATTGGGTGAAAGAGCCGGTAATGCTTCTTTAGAAGAGGTGGTGATGGCTATCCGCACACGCCAAGATTATTTTCCCTGTGATACTCGCATTGACGCAACGCATATCGTTTCGGCTAGTAAATTGGTATCAAGCATTACCGGATTTCCAGTGCAGCCGAATAAAGCAATAGTGGGTGCAAATGCTTTTGCGCACGAATCTGGTATTCATCAAGATGGTATTTTGAAACATCGGGAAACATATGAAATCATGCGTGCAGAAGATGTGGGTTGGGGTGCAAATAAACTATTATTGGGAAAACATTCTGGGCGCAATGCTTTTCGTGCTCGATTAACCGAGCTAGGGATTGAATTTGAATCCGAGGAAATGCTTAATAGCATGTTCATGCGTTTCAAGGAATTAGCTGACAAAAAACATGAAATATTTGATGAGGATTTGTACGCGCTCGTTTCAGATGAAGTGATTGTGCAGCATGAATGTTTTCGGCTTGTATCGTTAATCGTACATAGCGAGACTGGAGAGGTGCCCTACGCACGTATAGTGATTTCTGAGAATGGCAATGAAATGCATGCCGAGTCGCAGGGGAGCGGTCCAGTTGACGCGACTTTTCGTGCTATCGAATCGTTGTTGAATAGTGGTGCTCAGTTGCAATTGTATTCGGTGAATAACATCACCAGCGGAACGGATGCACAAGGAGAAGTGACTGTGCGGTTGTATAAATCTGATCGTATTGTTAACGGACAGGGCGCTGATACCGATATTGTCGTGGCTTCTGCAAAAGCCTATCTGAATGCGCTCAATAAGCTATGCAGTAAATTGGAGCGTGCGCATCCACAAATATAAAATGGAAGTGATTGAGTCTTGGGAATTATAAGGTGCTAAAACATACGATAACTACGCTATTGATAGGGATTTCTTTATTGTTTTGTACGCAAATATTTGCATTTCAGTTTCAAGATACAACAGGAAAGATTCACCAGCTTTCCGATTATAAAGGGCGTTGGGTGATTGTGAACTTTTGGGCAACTTGGTGTCCACCATGTTTAAAAGAAATTCCTGATTTAATCGCGTTGCATGGTAATCGCCAAGATATCATGATCATTGGGGTTGCTATGGATATGGACGATCCGAAGATGGTATTGGATTTTGCCCAATCAATGGCTATTAATTATCCTATTGTGTTAGGTAACCGGCAGCTTGCTGCGCAGATTGATGAAATTTCTTTATTGCCCAGTACTTACTTTTATGATCCGAATGGAGAGCCGGCCGCGCGTCAGTTAGGGATTGTTTCTCGTGACAGCATCGAACAATTCATTGCATCCAAGTCACCACAAAAATAACAAAAATCCCTTTTTATTGACTGGCCAGTTGGTGATGAGAAGAAGGGGAGGTGTATCGCCACTGGGTTGACCATTTATCAAACACCAATTGAGGATAGGTGGCTACACCGAGACTGCCATTATATCGACCCAATGCACGAAAATAATCGCCTTTTTCTATGTCGAGATAGTGCCGCAAAATGGTACATCCATAGCGCAGATTCACGCGTAGATGAAAAAGGTTATGCTCTTCCTGACCGATGACATCAACCCAAAATGGCATTACTTGCATGTAACCCCGCGCACCGGCACTTGAAATGGCGTATTTATTGAAACGACTTTCAATTTGAATGACGCTCAATACAATTTGCGGGTCAAGTCCCGCACGTTTTGATTCATAATAAACTGTGCGCAGAAATTCATTACGTTCGATTGAGCTAGGTATGAGTTTTTCCATACGTTGACTCATTGTGGTGAGCCAAGCGATATTATCTGCAATGGCAGCATACTCGATATACGAAACAGCTTGGTCGCTAATCTCATGAAAAGAAATAGTTTGTGTGCTGGCGGATTCGTATTCGTAGCGTTGCTGATTTGCGGTCAGAGGGTTTGAAAATAATATCAGTAAAATTGCACAGATTAGTAAATGCATAACTTCTGCTTGATAAAGAATAAAATTTCATCAGTAGCAATTGATTGTGCAGCTTGATCTTTACGTCCTTGATATTCGATTAATGATTGTTTTAATCCACGCTCACCGATGATAATTCGGTGGGGGATACCAATCAACTCCATATCTGCGAACATTACGCCGGGGCGCTCATTACGATCATCTAACAGCACTTCAATACCTTCATTCATAAATACTCGATACAGTTTTTCAGCGGTTTGTTTGACCAGTTCATTTTTTTCCAAGCCAATTGGCACAATCGCTAGTTGAAATGGCGCCATAGCAGGAGGAAAAATAATACCATGATCGTCATGATTTTGTTCAATGGCGGCTGCAACGATACGTGAAATACCAATACCGTAGCATCCCATTTCCATCCAACGTGATTGTCCTGATTCATCTAAAAAGCTTGCTTTCATGAGCTGCGAATATTTAGTCCTTAATTGAAAAATATGACCTACTTCTATTCCGCGGCAAATTTCCAATTGACCCTTGCCATCTGGAGAGGTATCGCCATTGACCACATTGCGAATATCAAAAATATACTCGGGTATTTTTAAATCACGATCAAAATTGACTTGCGTTAAATGGAATCCTTCCACATTTGCACCGCATGCAAAGTTACTCATACTGACTACTGTTTGATCGGCGATAATGGGACAATTTACTCCAACGGGTCCAATGTAGCCTGGAACTGTACTTGTTTGCTGTAGAATATCCCGTTCGCTTGCCATTTCAAATTCGGATAAGAAGGGTATTTTTTTGACCTTTAGTTCATTGAGCTGATGATCGCCACGTAATAACAGTAGAAAAAATTGATCGTTTGCTTTGATGGCTAAAGTTTTCAGTGTTTTCTCTAGTGGAATGCTTAAAAAATCTGCTACTTCGGCACAGGTTTTCTTATTCGGTGTTGATACTTTCTGCATTTCACCTTGTGGTGCAGTACGTGAATTTGATGTGGGTAGAGCAGTGGCCAATTCTATGTTGGCGGCGTAATCCGAAGTCGGACAAAACGCGATTGCATCCTCTCCCGAATCGGCAAGTACATGAAATTCATGCGAATGACTACCTCCAATTGCGCCAGTATCTGCCGCAACGGCCCGGAATTTTAAACCCAGTCGAGTGAAAATACGGCTGTATGTTTCATGCATGAGTTGATAGGTTTTTAGTAAGCTTGATTCATCAACATGAAAAGAATAGGCATCTTTCATGATAAATTCGCGTGCACGCATGACACCAAAGCGTGGACGGATTTCATCGCGAAACTTGGTTTGTATTTGATAAAAATTGATGGGTAATTGACGGTAGCTCTTAATTTCCCTGCGTATAATGTCTGTGATGATTTCTTCGTGGGTTGGACCAAAGCAAAAATCATGTTCATGTCGGTCTTTGATTTTTAACATTTGCGGGCCGAATACATCCCAGCGCCCGGTTTCTTGCCATAACTCACTAGGTTGTACTGCTGGCATGAGAACTTCGATGGCGTCACTGGCGTTCATTTCTTCACGTACAATATTTTCGACTTTGCGCAATATTCTGAGACCTAATGGCATCCAGGTGTAAAGCCCACTTCCAAGACGTTTAATCAGTCCAGCGCGCAACATTAGCTTATGGCTGATGAGCTCAGCTTCCGTCGGTGCTTCTTTAAGCGTAGAAATAAAGAATTGCGAAACACGCATAGTTCATTCCGTCGAAATTAAAAGGGATCGTCATTCTACTCTGAAATAAATAGTGTTAGTACGCATCAATCCAAGTGGGGGGGCATTTTATTACTTTGCGAGGAAAATGAAAGAGTGATTTATCTTCGGAGTCAGTTTTTTATTTTGTGATACTTTCAATCTGATGGAAAGTATGAAAAAATCTACATACTTGATGGATCAAAATGGGTAATTCACATGATAGACCGTAATGGATATCGCCCGAATGTTGGTATTATCTTGCTGAATTCTAGAAACGAAGTATTTTGGGGTAAACGCATCAAACAAAATTCTTGGCAATTTCCGCAAGGTGGTATTAAATCAGGCGAAAGCCCGGAGCAAGCTATGTATCGGGAATTAACCGAGGAGATTGGTTTGCACTCCAATCATGTACAAATCGTTGGTCGTACGAAAGACTGGTTACGTTATGAGGTGCCAGAGCGGTGGATAAGACGTGAGTGGCGTGGTAATTATAAAGGGCAGAAGCAAATTTGGTATTTACTGCGTTTAACGGGACGTGATAGCGATGTATCATTGCGTCGCAGCACGCATCCGGAGTTTGATGCTTGGCGATGGAACCAATATTGGGTGGAATTGGATTCGGTCGTTGAATTCAAACGAAAGGTATACATGCAAGCACTAACAGAGTTAGCGCGACTTCTAAAGCTGGATTGTTGTCAGGAAAAAGACTATAACAATAAAATAATAACCAATAATGATTTGAGCAAAAAGCAAACCGAAGTGGATGATTGCTCCAGTGAAGAAAAAATGATTGGATAAATATATAAGTACTACTGTATTGAAGTTTAGCGGAATTTAACTGAATGACTCAGTCTGTGGTTACGATAGCTGGTAATAAATCCTCGTGGTGTGATATCGTTTACTGAACTTAGTCAGGCGTAACCGGCTGCGCCATTACAGTCGTATTTTAATGTAAAGTGTTTTTGTTTTGTTTCTAAGGGAGAATATCGATGAAGGTACGTACACTGGTTGCATCACTGTTATCGATTAGCGCATTTGCTATTTCGATGAATGCTTCAGCCAATGAGCCTATTCAGCCCATTAAACCTGCGGTTGTAAAAAATCCAGATATGGTTGAGTTAGGTAAAATGCTGTTTTTTGATCCAAGGTTATCTAAATCCGGTTTTATTTCCTGTAATTCTTGTCATAACTTAAGCATGGGTGGGACGGATAATATTCCGAGTTCAATAGGTCACAAATGGTTTCAAGGCCCTATTAATGCCCCAACTGTGCTAAATTCAAGCATGAGTCTGGCGCAATTCTGGGATGGACGCGCCAAAGATCTTAAAGAACAAGCCGGTGGGCCTATTGCGAATCCAGGAGAAATGGGATCTACCCATAAATTGGCCATTGAAGTCATTCAATCCATTCCGCAATATCACGGTTATTTTGAGAAAGCATTTGGTTCGAAAGAAATTAATATCGATAAAGTCACAGAAGCGATTGCAGCTTTTGAAGATACTTTGGTGACACCCAATTCACGTTTTGATAAATGGCTAAAAGGTGATAAGGCTGCGATCAATCAACAAGAGTTGGGGGGGTACGAATTATTCAAGAATATTGGTTGTGTAAGTTGCCATTCTGGTGCGGCAGTGGGGGGGGCTATGTATCAGAAGTTTGGGGTACATACACCCTATAAAACTGCTAGTAAAATCGAAG
>ERZ1292630.242-Hain-H41-02um-R3-242-length-58500-cov-22_pt1 | contig 58500 bp, 60 predicted proteins | sample MGYA00564408_ERZ1292630 | MGnify/ENA primary metagenome ERZ1292630 (study PRJEB36523, sample SAMEA6512641) | groundwater metagenome | collected 2019-01-08 | study: AquaDiva: Metagenomics assemblies of 32 groundwater samples
TTTTAACCCTGAAAACCTTCACGTCAACAGGTTTAACTCTGAACAGGAAATAGAATCCGGTGAGTATGATAAATACCGGTAATATAATAAAAAGGATCTTTTTGGTCACCTGCTACCTCCAACTTACGCAAAGATACCAGAAGAATTGCATGATTACAACCAATTCATACACCCAAAATCCACCATCAAAAACTTTAACCACAGAGTTCTCAGAGGTTTTTCTCTGTGTTCTCAATGAGTTAGAAAACAGAGTTAATATATGGTCTTTCACCAAGGAGTGTACAGAGATGAGATATTAATTCTGGGTTTTGTCTTTTAATATCAAAAGGTTTCCCTGTGTCCTCTGTGGTTTGATGGTGAATTTGGGACACCTTACTCTGTTTGAAGGAATTGACTTTGGGGTCTTGTCTCCCTTATAATATCGCATAATATCTAAACCCTGCAATAGAACCACAGAGCACAGGAGGAACCTTTATGACGCCAAAAGAAAAACCTGTCTTAAATCTTTTCTCTGTGCACTCAAAGGGTGACTTTTAAAAGCTCTATTATTTTTATATCAAACTCACGAGAACACAGAGAAGAAAAGGGTTTTAAAAGGTTTATAAGCTCAAAGTTTATCTCTGTGGCCTCTGTGGTTTGCAGTTTTTAGGTAATAAAGGAGATGCCACATGAAGACTGTTGTCCTGGTTATTGCAGAGAAGATTTTCAGGGATGAGGAATATCAGGTGCCGAAGGATATCCTTAGTAAGGCAGGGGTAAAGGTTGTTACTGCTTCTACAACCACAGGTGATGCGACAGGCAAGCTTGGCCTTAAGGTCAGGCCGGATATACTTATTAATTCGATAGACACGGACAAGCTTGATGCGTTGATATTTATAGGTGGCGGCGGCGCTGAGCAGTATTTCCATGACCCTCTGGCACATAGGCTTGCCAAAGAGGCGGCGCAAAAGGGTAAGGTATACGGCGCCATATGTATTGCACCTGTAATTCTTGCCAATGCAGGACTTTTAAAAGGTAAAAGGGCTACCGTTTTTCCGAGTGGCTTGGAAAGCCTGAATAGAGGCGGAGCCGTTTATACAGGTGGAGATGTGGAGATTGACGGGAGATTGATTACAGGCTGCGGCCCGGAGGCAGCGAATAAGTTTGGTGAAATGCTTTTGGGATTGCTGAAATGAGTTGAGATCATTGTCAGAGCCTTGCCCTGAAAGCTGCCCCTTCTCTTCAATTCATCATCTATGGAATTCAAGACCTCCCATTTTTTCAAAGACCAGAGAGGCGCAATGAGATAATCGCGCCCTCCATCACCTGTCATCCGCTGCACAAAGACCTCAGGTTTCAACCGTTCGAGATAGTCACAGACCAATTCGACATATTCCTCTCTCTCCATGACCCTGACTTCACCTTTTTCATATAGCCCTGCCAGAGCGGTATCTTTCATGACATGCAAAAGATGGAGTTTTATTCCTTCTATACCCATATCGTTTATTACAGAGGCGGAAGCAAGCATCTCATCCCTGCTTTCCCCCGGCAGGCCAAGGATAACGTGAGCAGAAACCCTTATCCCCCTTTCTTTGCACCTCTTTACAGCGTCAGTAAATGCAGCAAAGTCGTGTCCCCTGTTTATAAAACGCAGTGTTCGATCATATACAGATTGGAGGCCCAGCTCCATCCATAAATAGGTTTTATCAGCATATTCTTCCATCAGGTCCAATATCTCAGGCGGAAGGCAATCAGGACGTGTCGCAACTATGAGTCCGGCGACATCGTTGACAGAAAGTGCCTCATTGTAAAACTGCTTTAGGCGCTCCGCAGAGCCATACGTATTGGAATACGCCTGGAAGTAAGCAATAAACTTCTTAGCCTTGTATTTTCTTACCATGACCTCTTTCCCGTCTTCTATCTGTCCGGCAACCGAGAGCCCGCGAGCTATTCCGAATGACCCTGACCCTCTGCCGCAATATATGCACCCGCCAGTCCCAAGGGCGCCGTCCCTGTTCGGGCAGGTGAACCCGACGTCAATGGATATCCTGTGTACCCGGCATCCAAAGACCCTCTTTAACTCCTCAGAAAAGGCGTTGTAGCGTTTGCTCTCCATAACTGAGCTGAATTATAGCACATGTTTAACCTGATTACTGTCACATGATTTTGATCATCAGCATCTTCGAAAGCCAGAACTAATGCGGTATCCAAAAGTATGGAGTCCACTAAGAACCTCAAACCCTTTCCCGTTGACTTCCTTGGCCTATTATATAATAATATCGCTTAAATCCACTATGCCGCTATATGTTTTGGGAGATTGAATGAATAAGGGATTAATAATATTATTACTTCTTGTGGTCCATGGATGTGCCACATTCAACCCAGCCATAAGGCAATCTATGACTCATTACAGGCTCGGTGTCTCTCATCTGGATAAAGGTGATACTGCCTCTGCCATTAAAGAATTGCGAGAGGCTGAAAGGCTTTACAATAAAGACCCAAAAATAGTCCATACCCTCGGCATGGCTTATTTTAAAAAGGGAGAGGTTGATTTGGCCGTTCAACAGTTTAAAAAGGTGCTGGAACTCGGGCCTGACAATGAGATCATCAAAGAGGAGTTCAACGTTATCTCTGAAAAGTTAAAGGAACTAACTATCGCTTCTGAAAAAATAAAGGGAATAAGTGTTATTTCTGAAAAATTGAGGAATGAGATAATTAAAAGGATGTTAGCAGAGGGGATAGAGGCTTACAAAGATGGAAACTATTTCCATGCTATGGAAGAATTCAATGAGATACTCCTGATAGACGGCAAAAATGCTGAGGCTCAGAGGTGGCGTAAAGAGACCACTGAAACAATAGATAAATTTATGGCCCCCTGGTTGAAGGAAGGGGTGGAGGCATACAAGAGTGGCGATATAGATACTGCTATAATATCTTTTATAAAGGTCACGAACCTTGAGCCTGGGAATAAGGAAGCCAAAGAATACTTAGGAAAGATCGGTACAGGAAAGATAGAGGCCACAATAGAAAAAGAGGTGGATACGCACTATCTGAGAGGGATAACGCTCTACACGGATGGGAAGTACGAAGAGGCCATAGAGTCATGGAAAAAGGTTCTGGAACTTGAGCCAAGGCATGAAAAAGCAGCCCTGAATATTGACAAAGCTAAGAGAAAGATCGAAGGGGTAACAAAAACAAAATAAGCCGTCGTTCAAAATTAACATGGACATCAGAATGGCGGGAACGGCATAAGGGACAGTAAAGGCTTAACCGGAAAAGCACCGGTTATTCTTTAACGGCCACTAAACGGGAGGCTAATCTGGCTAATAATAATTCAATGCTAATCTTCCGCAGCCTTAAGTTCAAGCTGACCGTTGCAATAATCGTTTTAGTAATAGCGCTGATGGGACCTGTTATAGGCCTGATCAATAGAACAGTAAGCGAGTTGATCCTTTTGGAAACTATTGAAAAGGGCATCGCAATCGCCAGGGGAATTGCATCCGGCAGCGAAGACCCGTTGCTAACCAATGATGACCTGGCCCTATTCTCTCAACTGAAAGGGGCAATAGATAACAGGGGTGTAGTTTATGCAATGATAGTTGATAAAAAGAATATTGTAAGGGCCCATAATGATGTAAATCTCAGCGGACAACCTTATATCGAATCCGGAGGAGATATTTTCAAACTCCATGAAGATTATGTAATAAAAGCCTACTGGGGCAAGTCGGAAAAGCTATATGACATAACCGTTCCCATATCCTCGGCTAGATCGACAGACAAAATAGGCACTGTTCATGTGGTACTATCGGAAAAGATTATAAGTGAACCCGTGGATAGAGCCAGCCGCAATATTACCTATCTTACGCTTCTCGGTCTGTTCCTTGGCGGGGCCGGGGCATTTATACTTGCCACTGTAATAGTAAAACCTATAAATTTACTGGTATCAGGGGTCAGGGCCATAGGGGAAGGGAAGTTTTATAAAAGGATAGACGTCAGGAGAAATGATGAGATCGGCGAACTTACATCTGCCTTTAATGATATGGCCAAAGGGCTGGAAGAAAGGGAGTCAATAAGGAAGACTCTGAGGAAGTTTGTAGACAAAGATATAGCCGATGAACTATTAAAGAACCCTGACAAGATTAAGTTAGGTGGGGAGAGGAAGAAGGTAACAGTGCTATTTGCAGACATAAGAGGGTTCACACTAATGTCGGAAAATATGCCTCCGGAAGAGGTTGTAGCCCTGTTGAATAAACACTACTCAAGCATCCTGCCTATTATTGACATATATGGTGGGGTACTGGATAAATTCATTGGGGATGCCATAATGGTCACATTCGGAACCCCGTTCACAAAAGATGATGACGCCTTAAGAGCAGTTAAGGCCGGTCTTATGATCAGGGCTATAAGAAGAGGGCTCAATGAGAAACTGGTAATCGAAGGAAAGGAACCCATACATATGGGAATAGGTATAAACACCGGGTATGTCATAGCAGGGAACATAGGTTCAGAAGAGAGGATGGAATACACGGTTCTCGGTGATGTAGTAAATATTGCAGCAAGGATTGAAGGGCTGTCAATAGACGAGGATATCATTATTACGGAAGATACCTATAAAGAAGTCATGGATTCGGTTATAATCAGCCAGGAAAAAGAAAAGTTCGTTCTTAAGGGCAAGAGTAAGCCGGTTACTGTTTATAGGGTAATCGGCATAAAGGAGGAGTAAAGGTAACTAGTCAGGTGTTTAGGCTGAAGCCTGAAGCCTTCAGTCTATCTACCTGCCTGATTTGTGTGATCATGCATGCTCCTTGATCATCTCAAACCTTACTCCAGGCCATTTCTCAATGACAAACTTCAGGTTCCATTCGCTTGATGCAAGGTAGACCAGGTTGTCGTCAAGATCTCTCGCCAGGTTCCCCTTCTCCCTGCTTTCAAATTCTTCAAGGCGTTTTTTGTCGTCGCACTCGATCCAACGGGCCGTGGCATAGTTTACTGGCTCGAATGTTGCCTTTACACTGTATTCTGTAGCGAGGCGGTGTATCAGGACTTCAAACTGCAGTGAACCAACGACGCCGATGATGTAATCCGTGCCTACAACAGTCCTGAAAAGCTGGGCGGCCCCTTCCTCTGCAAGCTGTTGAAGCCCTTTATGAAGTGACTTGGACTTCATAGGGTCAAGTAACCTCGCCCTTCTGAATAGCTCAGGGGCAAAGTTCGGAATTCCTGTAAATTTCAGATTTTCACCCTCAGTGAATGCATCCCCTATTTTTATGGTCCCGTGGCTGTGGATCCCTATTATGTCTCCAGGATAAGCCTCCTCTGCTGTCTGCCTGTCCTGGGCCATGAATACAGTGGCGTTGTTGATCTGGATGTCGCGACCGAGCCTGACATGCCTTACCTTCATGCCCCTTGTATACTTCCCTGAGCATACCCTGAAGAATGCGATCCTGTCACGGTGTGCCGGGTCCATGTTGGCCTGAATCTTGAAGACGAAACCGGTCAGCTTTTCTTCTGTAGGTTCAACTACCCTGGTAGTTGTCTCTCTCGGTTTAGGCGCTGGGGCCAGCTCTACGAATGTGTCGAGGAGCTCCTTTACCCCGAAGTTGTTTACAGCGCTCCCGAAAAAGACCGGTGTCTGGGCACCTTTGAGGTACCTTTCAGCATCAAAGGGGTGGGACGCCCCTTCGAGGAGGGCTATCTCGTCTCTCAGTTCACCAGCCTGGCTTCCCAGGATCTCATCCAGCTTCGGATCTGAAAGAGATTTTATTACAATCCCTTCCGTAACCCTTTCGCCGTGGCTTCCGCTAAACAGGTGCAACTCCTGGCGGTAGAGGTTGTAAGTCCCCCTGAACCTCTTTCCCATCCCAATGGGCCAGGTCATGGGACAGCAATCTATACCCAGGTCCTTCTCTATGTCGTCCAGCAGGTCAAGGGGCTCTTTTCCCTCCCTGTCCAGCTTGTTTATGAAGGTCATTATCGGGGTGTTTCTAAGTCTGCATACCTCAAGTAGCTTTTTTGTCTGTGACTCAACTCCCTTTGCAGAGTCTATTATCATAAGGACGCTGTCAACGGCTGTAAGCGTCCTGTATGTGTCCTCGCTGAAGTCCTGGTGTCCCGGCGTATCGAGGAGGTTGATCTCCCTGCTTCCGTAGTTGAACTTCATTACAGATGACGTAACCGATATCCCCCTCTGTTTCTCTATCTCCATCCAGTCCGATGTGGCGTGCCTCGTCGCCTTTTTAGCCTTGACAGACCCTGCCATCTGAATGGCCCCTCCGAAGAGGAGGAGCTTCTCCGTCATGGTGGTCTTTCCTGCATCAGGGTGGCTTATTATGGCGAATGTCCTGCGGCATTCCACCGCCCTTTCAAGCTCCTTAGTCAATTTGTATCCCCTTATAATAAATAAACAAAAAAATAAAATTAATTATATCTTAAATATCGATGTAAGTCATTATAAAACTGCGCCGGTAGGCAATATATGCAGTTCTATCTATTTTTTTTCCTTGACACCAGCCACCCCTTCAGCTATTTTGTTTTATAGTTTTGGCGGCGTAGCCAAGTGGTAAGGCAGAGGTCTGCAAAACCTCTATTCATCGGTTCAAATCCGATCGCCGCCTCCAACAAAAATATATAAGGGATTAAGAATTTAGGGATGAGGGATAAATTGAGTTTTATCATCCTTTAGGTTCATCCTCTATCCTTTGATTTTATGCTCTCTTCCTCCCGCAATCCCTGGTTCTTTGTGCCGACCCTCTATTTTTTCGAGGGGCTTCCGTATGTCCTCATCAATACCGTTTCCGTGATCCTGTATAAGCGCATGGGCGTTGACAACGCCAGCATCGCCTTCTGGACGAGCTGGCTTTATCTTCCGTGGGTCATAAAGATGTTCTGGGCGCCGGCAGTAGAGATGAGCGCTACCAAGCGAAGCTGGATAGTTTCTATGCAGTTGGCGATGGGGCTTTCCCTCTTTTTCGCGGCATACTCAATCAATACACCGCATTTTTTTATGCTTTCCCTGCTTGCGTTCGCGGCTGGGGCATTCATATCTGCCACCAACGACATAGCGACCGACGGCTTCTATATGCTGGCGCTCTCTGAAAAAGAACAGGCTTTTTTTGTAGGTCTGAGATCCGGATTCTATCGGTTCGCAATGATCTTCGGTTCCGGTCTCCTGGTCTATCTTGCCGGATTGATGGAGGTTTCAACCGGGAATGTCCCTTTAAGCTGGATGGCGGTTATGACTGTTGCTGCCGGCCTCTTCCTGCTTGTGTCCCTGTATCACCGATTAATGCTTCCATATACATCATCTGATATAAGGAGTGGTGATGTTGCAAAGACTGAAACAGCAACGTTCCGGGAGATTATTGGGGCGTACCTCCGCCAGGAAGGAATAGCGGCAACAGTGGCCTTTATCCTCTTCTATCGTCTCGGAGAGGCCATGCTCCTAAAGATGGTCTCTCCGTTTCTCCTCGATTCAATTGATGCGGGAGGACTGGGCCTCAACACCTCCCAGGTCGGCCTCGTATACGGCACTATAGGGGTGCTCTCCCTGGTTTCAGGCGGGATCCTTGGCGGGTGGCTCATATCAAAATTTGGTTTAAGGCGGTGTATCTGGCCCATGGTTCTCATTATGCACCTACCCGACCTCTTCTTTGTGTATATGGCGTATGCGCAGCCTTCCGTGGGACTGGTTTATCCCCTTGTGGCCCTTGAACAGTTCGGATACGGCCTGGGATTTACCGCTTTTACTGTATACCTCATGTACACTGTAGATGCCAGGTTCAAGACATCCCATTACGCAATATCTACCGGTATCATGGCCATGGGAATGATGCTTCCGGGAATGCTAAGCGGCGCAATACAGGATGCGGTGGGATACCAGATATTTTTTATCGTCGTATGCATAATGACAATCCCAGGCATGCTGACAATCCCTTTCATCCTGAAGCACGCCGAAAATAAGGCTGCCTGAAGAGCCATAAACCCCAAATGAGTTTTTTTGATTTAAGAATTTGGTGTCCAAAGAGAGCTTGACATAAACTATATCAGGAACTATAATTAATTACTAACTTTTCAGGAGGGCAGTTGTGCTTATCAGGGCTTTTACAGCCGTTCTCATATCGCTCTTCCTTATTCCGTCCCTTTCTTATGCCGATCAAGCGGATAAGACCTATAATGCCGCCAGACAGGACCACTCCCGCCTTGAGAAAAGCGCTAAACTTATGCGTTATCGCAATAACTGGATCAAGGTCATAGACCGTTATGAGCAGTTTACCCAACGATACTCAAAGGACAGCAGGGTTGATGATTCCTTTTATGCTATTGGCGAGCTTTATACAGGACTTTACAGGTACTCAAAGAAGAAACAGGATATAAACGCGGCCATTGAGACATACCGCACCCTTGTCAAAAAGTTCCCAGGGAGCCGTCTCGCCGATGATGCAGTTTTTATGACAGGAGAGATATACCTTAATCACAAAAACAATAAAGAGGCAGCTTATATTGAATTTGACAAGGTAGGGAGGAAATATCCGCAGGGAGATATGGTTGCAAAGGCTAAGGCCAGGGTCAATGACTTGTCAGGCGAAGGAGAGACTAAGGAGATTAAGAAGCCGCAACCAATATTGACCTCGGAGAGAGGCAAAGAAGATATATATCTGAACAGTATCAGATACTGGTCAAATCCAGATTATACCAGGGTTGTTATACACGCTGACAGCAAGGTCACTTACAAGGAGACCTTCTTAAAAGAAAAGGATGGGGACAGGCCGCGCAGGCTGTTTTTAGATATCTCCGGTTCTAAGGTCAAAAGAGAACTCATGCAGCCGATTGAGATTAATGATGGGCTGCTGAAAGCGGCCAGGGTCGGACAGTTTGATCTGAACACCGCAAGGGTGGTTCTGGATATCGAGAGCGTAGATAGTTACAAAGTATTCGCCCTGGAAGACCCTTACAGGATAGTGATAGACGTCTCAGGGGAAAAGCATGAGGCTCTGGCCGGGGACCAGATAGAGAATATACTTTCTAAGAATGACAATGCCTCCCCTGCCGTTACTGCTCCGATAACTGTTGAACCTTCGACAAGCCCTTCTATTACCCGGCAGCTTGGCCTTGGTATAAGAAGGGTTGTGATTGATCCCGGTCATGGCGGTCATGATCCCGGAGCTATCGGATATGGGGGAATAAAGGAAAAGAATGTAGTTCTTGAAATAGGGAAAAAGCTCCGCACTATAATGACCGATAAGTTTGGGGTCGAGGTTATAATGACGAGGGATAACGATATCTTCATCCCTCTTGAGGAGAGGACAGCTATAGCCAACAAGGCAGGCGCAGACCTGTTTATCTCTATTCATGCCAATGCCAGCAGAAACAAGAAGGCCGGTGGTGTAGAGACATATTTCCTCAACTTTGCCACGGACGAGGATTCTAAGAGGGTGGCAGCAAGGGAAAACGCCACAACCGCAAAGAATATGGGTGATCTTGAGGCGATACTGAACGACCTGATGCTAAACTCCAAGATCAACGAGTCTTCCAAACTGGCCCGTTACGTCCAGGGTTCCATCCTGGATGAAGTGAACGGGAATGGCGGCAGATCTAATGACCGCGGTGTAAGGCAGGCCCCGTTCTATGTGCTTATCGGCGCCCGGATGCCGAGCATCCTGATAGAGACATCGTTTATTACCAACAAGGAAGATGCCCGAAGACTTGCTGATAAAAAATTCCAGATGGCCCTTGCAGAATCCATAGCTGACGGAGTTAAGAGGTATTCCGAGGTTGTTACTGTAGCCAGGAGGTAATTTGGACAAGGTAAACGATCTATTCTTTGATTCGCTATGGGAGTTTGTATACAGGATTGTAAGCTTTTTACCGAACATCCTCGTGATGTTCATGGTTGTCCTTATAGGCGTTGTCCTTTCAAGTATCGTCAGGTTTATATTCTTCTGGTTGCTTGGCCTCATAAAATTCGACGGTATGGCCGAAAAATGGGGCGTCTCTCAGGCTCTGGCAAAGGGTGGGGTAAAAAGTGCGCCGTCCAGGATTGTGTCGTCTGTCGCATACTGGGGAATACTGCTGATCTTCTTTATGATGGGTTTTGTTGCCCTTGATGTTATCCCAATAAACAACCTTATCTCCGATTTACTGTCATACCTCCCCAGCATTATAGCTGCGGCCTTAATCGTGTTTTTCGGGTTCATTATTGGAGACTTTATAGAGCGGGCTGTGCTTGTTGCAGCAGGGAATGCGGGCATAAGCCGGGCTGACCTTATTGGCAAGGGCGTGAAGCTCTTCATAGTGGTCATGACCATTTCCATGGCACTGGACCAGCTCGGAATAGCGAGAGGGATAATAATTGCAGCCTTTTCTATATCATTCGGGGGGATAGTCTTTGCCGTCGCCCTTGCCTTCGGCCTTGGCGCAAAGGATATGGCCAGAGAGTTTCTGGAAAAAAGGCTAAAAAAAGAGATTAAGGAGCCTATTACCTAGGACACCGACTAATACCAATTCTTGCACGAACCCCTTATCCCAAAAAACAGCAGTTGGACGCAGATGAACGCAGATTTTTGCAGATAAAACCAAGCATTCAGGCAGAAAGAACCCTCAGCGCAAGGGGGATTCTTTTTTAGTATCAAAAGAGTTTTTTGTCTGACTTTATCCGTGTTCGTTTAGAAGCGCCTACTTTTGGTATCAGATTTTATCTGCGTCCAAATGTTCTTTTCAGGCTTATATATTCGTTGTAACGGCCTCATTCAATGGGAACCCCAGCGCCTTCTCCGCAGCCAGGGCAAGTTCTCTGTCATGGTCGTGACTTGTGGCGAACACCCTGAAATGGACCACCTTTGCCGGTATGAATTTGAAAATCTCAAGAAGAGGTTCAGGAGAGGTCTTACCTGTTGACGGATCAAATATGTTGACCTTCTTTGACCCTTCAGCCATAGGGTTCAGCGGTCTGGGATCCTGGGCTGCCATATCAACCTTAAACTGGAGCTTTTGAAGTTTCTTTGGCAGACATCCCCTGATGGCGTCTTCATAGTCAGAGGCCTTCTTGAAACCTATCCCCTTCTGGGCCTGGTCAATGGTCAGGTCTGTTGCATACCCCATCTTCCACTTTATCTCCCTCTGGATTATCCTCTCCCACTCCTTTCCAATAGCCTTTTTCTCAGGGTCATCGGATCTCAGCCACCTCTCCACTTCCTGAAGGAGGTACCATTCGTTCACATCAAGATACCTGTCCAGCTCCTTCTTAGGATTAAAGGGGAAGAGGTGCCTCATGGTCTCGCCGAAGATCTCCTGCATGTGAAGGTCAATGGCCCTTGTGGTCCTGTGGTAATAGACATGGGAATAAAGGTAAAACCTCGCGTCTATGAAGCGGGTAAAGGCAGATGTCCCTGATTTATGAAGGGTCAGCCCCTTGTCTGTAAAGAGGGTGTAGAACTGGAGCCTCTTTATGTCCACTATGTCTATGGAGAAGCCTGTCATATAGGCGTCCCTCTGGACATAATCAAGGTTGTCAACAGTGTATATCCCGGAAAAGAGCTGTTGCAGGAAATGGAGCCACCTGGGAGGTTCCTTTTCCGGCTTAGGAAGGGTCTTCCCCTTCATAGGCTTTGCTATAAGAAACGATATCTGATCCGGGTCCATCGTTTCTTCAAAGTAGCCTGACGGGCTGCGGCGTATCTTCTTTATTATACCCCCCAGTTTTTTGGTGATTATCTCCTGGCCCAGGGACTCATGGGTAAGATCAAAGTTTATAAGGAAGTTATCGTCAAAGAAGTGGCCGTAAGGGCCGTGGCCTATGTCGTGGAGCAGGCCTGCCAGCCTAAGGAGCTCTTCCACATAGTTTCGCGACGGAGCATCAGGGCATATTTCCTTCAGCGATGGATAGAGGTGCCGGGCGAACTCCCCTGCCATATGCATGGTTCCGAGGGAGTGCTGGAACCTTGAATGCTCAGCAGAAGGGTAGACCCACCAGGCGCTCTGGAGCTGGTGGATGCGCCGTAGCCGCTGCATCCAGGGGGTGTCAATAAGGTCCTTCTCAGCCTTCTCTTTGTTATCAATCGGAGTGGTAAAGCTTATGTAGCTGTAAATCGGGTCGGCCATGAGGGCTGTTCCCTGGTATAAAACAGGTTCTATGGCTTTATTGAGCATAAAAAAACATTAGCAGAAGTGGTGAGTGATTGTCAATCTTGTATTGTTAAAGGGTGAGTTTTAATCCGCCCGTACCCTCCGAACTGCTGCGGCAAGAAGCGTCTGTGGATACGGCGTTCCTGCCAAAATTGCCTTCATGAAGTCGCCAGCAAGGTTTGGCGGGATGTTCTCCGACTTCCCCTGGACGGCCGTGGAGACCAACAGGCGAAAGAGGGAAAGGTGCAACGGCTGATTCGGCCATATTTTTTCGGCGGGGTGGAGATAACCCATATCGGTTTTCCAGACCCGCATACGCTATCGGGAGTGAAGACCATATAATGGCTGAATTCCGCTGTCTGCGGGATGGTATCAAGGGTAGACTCCTAACTTTCCTTGAAATGACTTAAGTCACTCCGCATTGTAATCAAATCTTAATATCCCCGTCATAAGCCGGTAACAATCCTTTGGTAATGTTCATGCAAAAGGAGCTATATGATAAAGACCGATTTTAAAAAGGCCTCAGAGGTCGCAACTGACACCGTATTTAAGATTCTTACGATATTTGTCATCCTGGCACTTGTCATTGGCACAGCAAGAATATTTCTCGATATGGGAAAGATATTCAGCGCCAGCATTGAAACAGGGTTTAACACCCTGATGACGGATATCCTTGGGATGATTGTGGTACTGGAGCTTTTCAAAGGGCTCCTGGAATACTTTGAACTCCATAGAGTAAGGATAACCCTTATCGCAGACATGACCCTGGTATTTATCCTGAGGGAGCTGATGATAGCGCTTTACCAGCACAGGATGGACTGGAAGGAATTGATATCCATGTCCCTGCTGATTACTGCCATCGGAGGGCTCAGGCTAATGGCGATAATCCGGTCGCCGGGATTGATTGAAAAAGGAGGTGGGAAAGATGTCTAACGACGAATCACAAAAGGGCTTGGAAATGCTTCTGGCAGCCATTACGGTTGTAGGGATACTTACAGCCATATTCCACTGGATGCCAAAATGAACGAATTAATCTTAATAGTCGAAGACGAGAAGGACACCGTGGAGCTTCTCAGGTACAACCTCCAAAAAGAGGGATATAAGGCCGTTACTGTTACCAGCGGAGGAGAAGCAATCGCAGCGGTTGAAACCTATAAACCGTCACTGATGCTGCTCGACATTATGCTCCCGGAACTTAACGGCTGGGAGATATGCGATGCGTTGCGCTCTAAGGGTGTGACTATTCCTATTATTATGCTGACCGCCCTGTCTACCAAGGACGAACAGATAAAGGGGCTTACCCTTGGAGCGGATGATTATCTTCCAAAGCCGTTTTCAGTAAAAGAACTCATGCTCAAGGTAAAGAGGCATCTGGAAAAAGAAAAGACTATAAAAACCCTTAAAAGAAAAGAGAAAGAAGGGCATGACTCCCTTCAATATCTGGTCCATGAGCTGAAAAACTCTCTTACCGCTGTTGTAGGCTTCAGCAAGCTGGCAATGGAAAATGGAGATAACGGCAAATACCTGTGCTACGTGAACTCCAGCGCCAAGCATATGGACAGCCTTTTAAATGACACCTTTCTCTTGTCTAAACTTGAGAAAGGAGATGGTTTATTCCCTATGGAAAATGTCGATATCTCCGAGCAGCTAAACTTGGCCATCAACGCTGTTAGCGCAGATACGGTCGGCAAAGAGATAGATATCCATCTCATAAATGACCAGCCCTGTGCAGTCATCGGGAATACCGTTGCGATAGGACAGGTCCTTATAAACCTCTTATCCAATGCCGTTAAATACAACAGGAAGAAAGGGAATATCTGGATATATATCAACGATACATCCAACGGTGTTGAGGTCTCTGTCAAGGATACAGGATACGGGATCCCGGAAGATGAACTGCCGAAGGTATTTGAGAAGTTTTTTCGTGCCAAGGGCAGCGAAATGGCAAATGGGACCGGACTGGGCCTTTATATTGTCGGATTGCTTATGGATGCCATGGGCGGCAGTATCTCGGTAAAAAGCAAAGAGGGAGTTGGAAGCACGTTTACAGTATCGTTCAGAAAGGCTCAATTGTAACCAAACCTTAACACAACCGTCACAATCTTGTAACATTCATAAGTTAATGTATAGCATATCAAAATGAGGGGTTTTTATGAAACCAAGTGAAATGAGCAAGTGCCCATTTTTAGGAACTATCAAAAAAAACAATATGTGTAATGCCTCGACATTTCATATGATTCCAAGCGCCTTTGAACTTGAAAGGTATTGCAGTACCGAAGAGCACCACCGCTGTCCACTACTCCTGGTGCATGGCTTAAATCATGGGCAAAGGCATAACGATTTTGCCTTTAAATAACATCGGAGGTGAAAAGAATGGGTCATTACGTTCATGATGTTCCTGGTAGATTAAGGGTCAAAAATCCAGTGTTAAAAGGCAAAGACTGGATGGCTGAGGAGGTTGGTGGTCTTCTCAGGCAACTCGGAGGGATATTGTCCTCGGATATCAATACCATCACCGGAAGTGTTGTAATCAATTATGATCCCAAAGCAATAAGCTCTAAAGACATATTAAGCGCTCTCAGAAAGGCCCGATATTTTGATCCCTTAAGGGCTGTAACAATCGACCAATACATACACTCTGCTGTTACAAAGGCAGGTCATACTGTGAAAAAAGCCCTTTTGGGGACATTTGTAGAAAAGGCATTTGAAGGAAGCGCTTTATCATATTTGGCTATACTCATATAGCCTATTTCAAATCAGGAGGTAAGGGACAAATGGCACTATTTGATGACATCACAAGCGTTCTTAAAGGAAGCAACATCGTACCTATGCTTGTAATAGGTTTGGGCGCTTCAATACTGGCGCCTATCGTCATACCAATTGCAGCATCAGTAGCAAAGCCTCTGGCCAAGGCCGCAATCAAGGGAGGGCTCATCTTCTTTGAAAAAGGGAAAGAGGTAATGGCCGAGATGCAGGAGGTAATCGAAGACCTTATTGCCGAGTCGAAATCCGAGCTGGCCGAGCCCCAGCAGGAGGTCGTGCAAACAGCCGGCATCGCTCAGGAGGGTGCTGTTAATGCTGCCTGATGCATACCTCAGTCATCAAACCTCTGGCAGAATACGGGTTAAGGTACCATCAAAAAAAGGCGATGAAAATTACTTTAAGAACGCCAACACCTTGTTTCAGCAACATAAGGGAATAGACCGGACCGAGGTCAATCCACTGACCGGGAGCATACTGATAATCCATTCAGGGAACTTGACATCGGTAATGGAGATTGCTGAAACCAATAAGCTCTTCAGGCTAAATGGAACAAATCAAACCCCAGCTGTGGCTGTAGGGATAAAAACTGTTTTCAATGACTTCAATGCGCAGGTTAAACGGTTAACAGGCTATGAGCTGGATATCCCAACCCTTGCCTTTCTAATACTTTTGGCTGCGGGTCTATACCAGATCAGTATGGGAAACGCGGCTTCAATCCCTTGGTATACAGCCATCTGGTACGGGATGAACATCTTTCTCAAAGGGGCATCGGCGTAATAAATTAACCCGCCGCAAAGCTTTGCGGCAAAAAATCAAAGGAGGAATAAAATGGTCGCAGAAACTACAGAAACAAGCGGAACAACAATCAAAGAAGGATTGAGCAGCACAGGCAACTCAGTCAAGGAAGGTATCGTAGGAAGCCTGAAAGGAATAAATGAAATCCAGGCGGAGATCGTGGGTCTTGTCAGGGCCACCGTTTCCAATGCCCTGCGGACAACCGGCGATGTGGCGGGCGAAACCGTAATCATTACAAAAGATGTTATAAAGGGGGCAATAGCCGCAACTGAAGAGGTAGGCACAGGGCTCACCCTTAGCACCAAGAGTGTGGCAAAGGGAGTCGTAATGGGTGTCAGCGATATAGGCGGAGACGTGATTACTGCCGCTGGACAGACGGTAAAGGGCGCTGTCAAGGGAGCGGCTGAGATCGGGGCCGATGTGGCCATGGTCGCCAGAAGGACAGTTGACGGCGTCATAGAGGCGACAAGGGAAGTAGGTGGAAATGTGGCACAGGTAGCTGCTGTAGCCGTAGGCAGCGCCATTGATGCGGCTGGAGACATCGGAACTACAGCCGTGAGGTCTGTCAAAGAGATACTTGTCGGCGTCGTTGAGGGTGTAAAAGACATCGCAAGCGCCGCCCTGCCGAAACCGAGGACCGCTGCTGCAGGCACTCTGGAAGAAAGGATTGCTCCGGTAAAAGAGGAAATAGAGGAGGTTTTTGAGGCTGCCGGCAAAGGAAAAAGGGAGCAGGGCAAATATCCTATTAACAAACGATAAAGATACTAAGAAGAATGTCCTGTAAAAACTGCCAGTCCTGCCAAAAGTAGAGAGGAAACCAGTTCTGTCATGGTTCAGACTATAAACACCGCTGTAAGCGGAAGAGCAAGATATAAGGTAAAAGGGCTGTACCGTTCGGAACCCCTCAGGGAATATATAGAAGCCAGGTTCTCACAAAGGCAGGGGATTTCATACGTTGCCGTTAATACCTTGACCGGCAACGTCCTTGTTCTCTTCAACTCCGGGAACTCATCCAATGGCATTGCATCTCACCTTGAAGAAATTGTACTGGATTACCTAAAAAATCTTCATTTTGAAACACCAAATCCCCCCTCGCCCCCCTTTGCCAAAGGGGGGAAAATATTGGCCGGCTCCTCCTCCCTAAAAGCAGACAGACTGTCACTCAGAAACCTGATCAACAGGGCTGAGAAACAGCCGATAGAGCCCTGGCACCTTATGGGTACTGCCAGGGTCATAGATCTGATAGGGACGGGCCGGAAAAACGGATTAACTGTTGAGTCGGTCAGTGAAAAGACAAAAAGATACGGCCCAAATATCCTCCCTGAGTCTGTCCCCCGTTCCGGGCTTAGCGTGCTGCTTGAACAGTTTAAATCTTTGCCTGTAGTGCTGCTGGGAGTGGCTGCCGGCATCTCCGTTTTCACCGGAGGAGTAGCTGATGCCGTAGTTATCATGGGCGTGGTAGGCATAAATGCGGCCATAGGGTATTTTACCGAAATGCAGACGGAAAGGACGATCCATTCCCTTAAGACTCTTGTGAGGCCGTCAGCCATTGCAATAAGAGGTGGCATTTATACCAATATAAAGGCCTGGGAACTTGTGCCTGGCGACATTATTGCCCTTAGACCGGGAAGTTATGTGGCAGCAGATGCCAGACTTATAGAGGCCACACACCTGAGCGTCGACGAATCGGCCCTCACTGGCGAAAGTATGCCTGCGAGCAAGATGGCGGAAGTCATTGTATCCGACGACAATATCCCCCTTGCGGACAGGACGAACATGGTCTACATGGGAACCCTTGTTACCGGGGGACAGGGGCTTGCTGTGGTTGTTGCCACCGGCAGATATACAGAGATTGGGATGATTCAAATCCTTGTCGGCGAGACAAGGCCTCCTCAAACCCCCATGGAAAAACAACTTGACACCATAGGTACACAAATAGTGCTTATCTGCGGCGGCGTGTGCGGCATAGTTTTCATTGCAGGCATTCTTCGTGGATACGGTTTTCTGCATATGTTTAAGTCGGCTATATCTCTGGCCGTTGCGGCGGTGCCGGAAGGTCTTCCAACGGTCGCGACAACCACCCTGGCTCTTGGCATTCGGAAAATGCGCAGACACAACGTTCTGATAAGGCATCTTGACGCTGTAGAGGCACTGGGTTCGGTCCAGACCATCTGCCTGGACAAGACAGGGACTCTTACCATGAACAGGATGTCGGTTGTTGCAATACACACTGGGATGAAACACATAAGGCTGTCTGAAAGTAATTTTATTTCGGGAAACGGCATCGTGAATCCTTACTCTAACGACGAACTGCTCAGGCTCATTCATATATCCGTGCTGTGCAATGAGAGCGAGGTAGCCACAAACGATGGTGAATATATTCTGAATGGTTCGTCTACCGAGAATGCGCTGCTGCATCTGGCAATCGGTACAGGCATTGACATAGTTCAGCTACGGGAGAAATTCCCGCTGACCAGGATGATACACCGCTCCGAAAACCGCAACTACATGATTTCCTATCATGCAGCAGCCGGAGGCACAGGTGGACAGTGCCTTTTTGCGGCAGTAAAGGGGAGCCCCAACGAGGTACTCTCACAATGCAACTGGTTTATAAAGGACGGCCAAAAACACCCTCTGACAGAAGACGACCGTCTCTTGTTAGAGACTGAGAATGAGCGTATGGCAGGGGATGCACTCAGGGTCCTTGGTGTTGCATTCTCGATAACTGAAAATGCGGAGTGCGGCGCGCTGGATGCAGAAATTAAAGATGATCAGATAGAGATGTTGCCTGGTACGAACCTGGTATGGCTGGGACTTGTAGGCATGGCAGATCCTGTCCGTAAAGGCGTTAAAGAGCTGATAGGGCAATTTCATGCAGCAGGTATTGATACGGTCATGATCACCGGCGACCAGAGCCCAACTGCCTACTCTATCGGGAAAGAGTTGAATCTCAGTATGGAGGAGCAGCTTGAGATACTCGACTCTTCTCACCTGAAAGAAATGGATCCCAGGGTTTTGACGGCCCTTTGCGAGAGGGTCCGGGTCTTTTCCAGGGTCAGTCCGGCCCATAAGCTACAGATAGTCCAGTCCTTTCAAAGGGCTGGAAAGGTTGTCGCCATGACAGGGGACGGGATTAACGACGGCCCTGCGCTGAAGGCCGCAGACGTAGGGATCGCCATGGGACATACCGGCACAGATGTGGCCCGTGAGGTTGCGGATGTCGTGATTGAGGATGACAACCTTGAAACCATGATCATTGCCATAAGTCAGGGGAGGACCATCTACCACAACATAAGGAAGTCTGTCCATTTCCTCCTTTCCACGAATATAAGTGAGATAACGGTGATGTTCACATCTATCGCAGGGGGTTTTGGAGAGCCGTTGAGCGCAATTCAGCTCTTATGGATCAATATCATGTCCGATATAGCGCCAGGCCTTGCCCTGGCAATGGAGCCGTCGGAGCCGGACGTTCTCACCCGACCTCCAAGGGACCCCGATGAACCGATCGTAAAGGGTTCGGACTTTAAACGGATATTCTTCGAGTCGTCCATGCTCTCTGCAGGGGCCCTCAGCGCATATGGATACGGCATTATGAGGTATGGAATTGGGCCGCAGGCAAGCACCATGGCATTTATGAGTCTGACCTCCGGGCAGCTCCTTCATGCGTTAAGCTGCAGGTCGGAGACACACGGGATCTTCGATAGTGCCCCCGGATCAGGCATGCAGTCCAACGGCTACCTGAACGCTGCCCTTGCCGGCTCCTTTGCGTTGCAGGGGTTGACGCTTGTAGTTCCGGGATTGAGGGGCCTCCTTGGGATCGCTCCTTTAAGCATGTTTGACGGTCTTATTATTGGGGGGAGCGCATTTCTTCCGCTGGTTGTAAATGAGGCGACAAAAAGCGAGGTGAAATAATGAACCAGGACTTTATGTTTACATCAGAATCTGTAACAGAAGGGCATCCTGACAAGCTTTGCGACATTATCAGCGACGCTGTTGTTGACCACTTTCTCCAGCAGGACCCTTATTCAAGGGTCATTGCGGAGTGTGCGCTCTCTACCGCCATAGTATTTATCGCAGCCCGCTTTGAGTCAAGGGCAATTATAGATTTTTCAAACATTGCAAGGCAGGTGATAAGTCAGATAGGTTATGACCAGAACGCTTTTAACTCTAAGACGTGCAGTATAATCACGAGCCTCAGGGAACAACCTTATGACGGACAGGATTTTTTTGATGAGAAGAACCTTTCCGATGAGGATATTGAGCGCATCCCGGCCAAGAACCAGGTTACGGTCTTTGGCTTTGCCTGCAATCAGACACCTTCCCTTATGCCGCTCCCGATCTGGCTTGCCCACAAGCTTTCAAGGAAGCTTACGTCAGCACGACTTCAAAGAACGCTTCCCTACCTTGCCCCTGACGGCAAGACCCAGGTAGGAGTCGAATATAAAGGCGGGCGGCCATTCAGGATCCATAGCATAGCAGTAATCGCAAGCCAGAATATCTCTGCCTCATCAGGAGGACCAGGCATGAATAGACTTGAGGGCGACATAAGGGAAGCGGTCATCAACTCCGTGTTTCAGGATGAAGAGATAAAACCGGATAATGACACAAGGATATTTGTCAACCCTGACGGGCCTTTCATCCTGGGAGGACCTGCCATCCATTCAGGCCTGACCGGAAGGAAGAACGCCATAGACACTTACGGAGAGTATTCAAGACATAGCGGCGCAGCCTTGAGCGGAAAGGACCCATCGCGTATCGACAGGATCGGAGCCTATGCAGCCCGTTATGCCGCCAAGAATGTTGTGGCAGCGGGGCTGGCTGATGAATGTGAAGTAATGTTAAGCTATTCCATCGGTCTTTCAAGGCCTGTAAGCATTCAGGTTGAGACCTTCGGAACAGGTAAGATGCCGGATAAAGAAATAGCCTCCCGGATAGAAAGGCATTTCGATTTTAGGCTTGCGGGAATAATAAGACAATTCAATCTCAGACAGCTGCCCTCCACCAATAAGGGCGGCTTTTACAGAAAACTGGCAGCATATGGACATGTGGGAAGGATGGATATAGGACTTCCCTGGGAAGTAACCGACAAGATCGGTATGCTCAAGTAGAGGGTAATGATGAGTACGAACAAACAATGCGAATCAGCCAGATGCCATATTGCAGTCAGGGTTCCTGCAGCAAAAGCAAACGACTTGGTCAGCTCGGTACTTCCAGCGCTTCATGGCAAAACGTTTGATTCAACTGATACTATATATATTATTGATGACAACAATAGGCTTCAGGGACTTGTTACTCTCCAAAATCTTCTGACAGCAGGACGTGAATTAACTCTCAAGGAGATAATGATAACCGACCCGCCTGCGGCCAGCCCTGAGGACGACCAGGAGCACGTGGCCTCTTTGGCGATCAAGCACGGGATGACCTCTGTCCCTGTTGTGGATTCGGAAAAGAGGTTTTTAGGCGCTGTCCCGTCCAATTCTATCTTTCAGATCCTCAGGCGGGAACATATTGAAGACATGAACAGGCTTGTCGGAATCATGAACGGAAACAGCAGGGCAATCAACGCGCTGGAGGCATCCCCCATCAAGCGACTCAAGAGCAGGCTCCCCTGGCTCCTCATAGGCCTGTTCGGGAGCATGGTAGCGACCTTTGTCGTATCCCGATTCGAGCATATCCTGGAAAGCCGGGTCTCTATAGCCTTTTTTATCCCGGCCATCGTATACCTTGCCGATGCAGTCGGGACTCAGACAGAGACAGTGGCGGTCAGGGGATTGTCGCTTACTCATACCCCTATTGTAAAGCTGCTAACCGGGGAATTTATGACCGGCCTCCTCATAGGCCTTTCGCTATCTCTGTTGATATTCCCCTTTGCATACCTGATATTTGCCGACATCAACCTGGCCCTTGCTGTGTCCATCGCAGTCCTGGCGGCAGGGACCCTGGCAACCACCATAGGGCTCCTTTTCCCCTGGCTCCTCTCGAAGCTTGGGGTGGACCCTGCGCTTGGAAGTGGGCCGGTAGCCACCATTATCCAGGACGTCCTGAGCTTACTTATATATTTCTTCATTGTTACGATCTTTGTTATATAAAAAGGGCCTCTCTATGGACAAAACCGCACTCTATGGCAACGAAAAGGAAAAAAAGCAGCATCTTCATAATATTGAGTCAATCGCCCACGATACCGGGATACCTTATGACGACGTCGCACTCCTCTATGAAGTTGCTTTAGACAAGACCAAGAAAGGGGCTAAGGTTAAAGACTATCTTCCCATACTCGTCCCCAGAAAGGTAAAATACGTTCTGATAACAAGACTTCATTTCAGGAATATAGGATAGCATGATGATTACATACAAGGTTGCCCATCACATCCCTGGACGCATAAGAATAGAGGTTCCTCTGATTAAGAGGCTGTCCTCTGTCGAGGTCGAAGATATCCCACAGGTCATCAGGGACTTTTCCTTTGTCACATTCCCCCCGGCAATAATAGACATCCAGACAAACCCTATGACCGGAAGCCTTACCCTCCGTTATAAGCCAAGTGAGATAGACATCATGAAGTTCATCGACTCCATGATATCCGATATGGCTTCAAATGAGGAGGTGATGAGGTTCATAGCCAATTTTCTACAGTAAGAAGCAGGAGATGATGGAAGTAGTAACAGTCTGGAACTACGGAAATATTAAATATGTAAAAAAATCATGACGGCAGGTTTTCAATGGTAAGAAGCATCAACTAAAAACGTGAGTGGAGGTTAGCTATGAAAATGACAGAAGTAAGGAATATGGCCAAGGAGTTGGGTATTGCAAAGACTGTTGGGGTAACAAAAGCTGATCTCATAAGAGATATCCAGGCAAAGGAGGGAAACCGTTCATGCTTCGGTACGGTGAAGGACTTCTGTGACCAACAGAAATGCTGCTTCAGGGAAGCCTGCCTCAGCTAAACAAGAACTTCCCATAACTAGCGACTCTGACAATTTCAGAACCTCGAACCTCCCCTTGAGGTGAAGGGTTTTGAAATTGATAACTGTTTTTTGACTGACGAGGTCTCGATGATTAAGATGCCGTTCTCCATTCCTGTAGCATCTGTCAAATTTAAGCTGATAGACTTTGAGACTTCCCGCTTTAATTGAAACAGGCTTGGCAGATAAGGTTTATCCCCTGCCAAGTAGCTCATCTTGATACATCAATTACTCCCAATTGTAACCAAATCTTAATATCCCCGTAACTATTCCGTAACATCCACCTGTTAAAGTTACAATATCTAATTCCAAATCAGAAGGTATATAGATGACCTGCAAATATCTTGGAGATAAAGAGCATAAACCCCTTTGCCAGGCCTCTTTGAGCCGGTTAGCCCCGGACCTCTCTGACATTGGGAACTACTGCGAGTCAGAGGACCACTCCAATTGTCCTATACTCCTGGCCCATCTCTTTCGGAATGAGTTCAGGAGCAGAAGCTTGACCAGGGTGATGGAATCGGTCTCTTATGGTTATTAAACTTATTGCAAACCCTACTGCGGGACGAGGCGGGAAAGATACCATCCAACAAGTCCAGGCGTATCTGAGGCTCAGAGGCGCAAAGGTCAACCTCTTTGAGACCGGCAAGAGAGGTGACGCCCTTAAGGCGGCAATGGAGGCCCGCAATGAAGATATTGACATAGTCGTTGGCGCGGGCGGGGACGGGACTATAAACGAGATCATAAACGGCCTTGCAGGCTCGGACATTCCGCTCGGCGTCATCCCTCTGGGGACTGTCAATGTTTTTGCTCTCGAAACCGGGATACCCATGGACCCTGCCAGGGCCTGCGACGTTATCCTTGGAGGGTTGCCGAAAAAGGTGAACCTTGGGAGGGTCAACGACCGATATTTTCTCCTTATGGGCGGCGTCGGATTTGACGCTTACGTGGTCTACGGGCTGGACATCAGGCTCAAGCGGCTTACAGGAAGGCTCTCTTACATCCTTACCGCACTTGGGCGGGGACTGACATATCAGTCTTACCCCTTGGAGATAGAGCTTAACAACGGCAGGAAGGTCAACGGCTACGGGGCGGTTGTCGGCAACATGAAGTATTACGGCGGGGCCATGTCTATAACTCCCTTTGCGGATATGGAACGGAATGACCTGGATGTCTGCATATTCAAGAGTAAGGGGTTCGGGAACATCCTGAGGTACACGTGGGGCGTCATGCGAAACAAGCATCTGACTTATCCCGATGTGGAATATCACACGGTTAAGAGCCTAAAGATAAGATCAAAAGGGAAGACTTACATACAGGGTGACGGGGATGTCATGGGGCAGCTGCCCGCTGAGTTTTCAATAGCAGAGGAAGGCATAACAGTTATCCTTCCTAAGGAGGTCTAAAATGGCAGCAATAATGGAAACAATATACAAGTACGACTCTCTCATAAGCTACCGCCTGGGCGATCTCAGATCTTACCACTGGTTAAGAGACCTGATGGTTATTTCAAGCAAACTGGGGGACGGCTCAATATGGCTTTTCCTGAGCCTTTCACTGCTCTTATTCGGAGGGAGAGAGGGACAGAAGGCTGTCCTTATAGGGACCATATCGGTCATCCTGTGCGTGGCGATATTTAAGGCCATCAAGCACAGCACTACCAGGAAAAGGCCCTTTGAAACATACATCGACATGGAATTCATCCTTCCTCCGCCTGATGAATACTCATTCCCATCCGGTCATTCAATAAATGCCTTTGCCATTGCAACGGCAGCAGCATGGTTCTTCCCGCTTTTATTTATTCCTCTTTTCGTCATGGCATCCCTGATCGCCGTTTCCAGGGTATTTCTCTCGCTTCATTACCCAACAGATGTTGTTGTCGGGGGCCTCATAGGCGCCGGGGTATCAATGGCACTGATAAGGGCAATAGGGTGATGTACAAAAAAATATTGATTGCAACCATCGGCTACGGGTCGGGCCATAACATGGCGGCCAAGGCCCTGGCTGAGGCCTTCCATCTCAAGCATCCAGGGTCCGAGGTCCGGGTAGTCGATTTCCTTGCTCACAATGAAGGGTTATGGGACAGGGCAAACAGGGTCTTTTATTTTTTTGCCATCAGGTATGTCCCCGGAGTTTATCACTTCTTTTACCGATGGCTTTCCGATAAAAAATGGGTCGAACCTCTTCTTTGTCATCCTTATCTGAAGAAGATGGAGAGGGTTGTCAACGGTTTTTCGCCTGACCTTATTATATCCACCCACGTCTTCTGCGCCATGGCATCATCCGAACTCAAGGCGAGATATCCGTCAATAAAGGCTGTGCACGGGGCGTTGACAGATTTCATGGACGATACATACTGGAACAGGCTCCGTCTTGACCGCTTCTTTGTGGCAACCGGTGAACTGAAGGAGCTGATGGTCATGAACGGCGTGCCGGAAGAGTCCATAGATGTTGCGCCCTTTCCTGTCCGTCAGGTCTTTTACAAAAAGGGGAACAGGGACGATATATGCCGAAAAATAGATTCAAACCTGAGACCTGACATTTATACAGTCCTTGTTCTGGGCGGAGGAGAAGGTCTCGGCAGGATAGAAGATGTTGTCGGGGTGTTAAAAGAGTTCCCTATCCAGTGCCTCATAGTGACGGGCAGAAATGAACGGCTCAGGAATAAACTGACCCGGTTAAAACAGGATTATCCGCGTCTCTTTGTATTGGGCTACATCGACAATATGCATGAGCTGATGGATATAAGCGATCTATGTGTCACAAAACCGGGAGGGGCTACGGTTGCTGAATGCCTGGTAAAGGGGCTGCCTATGATAGCCTGCCGCCCTCCCCTTCCCGGCCCCGAGACGGAGAATATGACCTTTTTGAGCAGCAAAAACCTTGCGGAGCTCTGTCCAACAATGGATTCGCTGCGTGAGGCCGTGCGGAAGAGAATCGATGATAAAAAGATATAGACAGATACTAAGGAGAATAGAAATGTCCCTGGAAAAGGTTGCCCTGCCGATGAGGGACAGCTAACTTGAAGGAATACAAAAAGTGAACCCTGTTCCAAATAAGTTTCCGACTGATAAATCCAAGAGGATTCTCATGTTCTGCGACCTTCGGGACTCCACGGATATCCTCCAGAATTTCGAGCAGGATATTTATCGTGGTGGATCGAGTGACGAGGCCAAGCCTTACACTTATAAGGAATTTCTTCTGGACGTCCATGAAACATCCTACAATGAATTATATCTTGGCCATGAAAATACCTTTTCCGAGATTTACGGAGACGGAGTCTTGGCTATATTCCCGGAGGACAACACGAAATACATCCTGGAAAACGTTTACCGCTTAACGAAACGGGTGCGTATTTACAACGAAGCCGATGGTATCGGCGTATTCAAACCCCGTATCGATACCGGTTTCGGCATCACCGTTGGTGAGGTTTCCTTCAGCTATTTTTCTTTGGACGTGCGCCACCATCCAATTGGCTTATGCATTCATGAGGCGGCCAGGATAGAGGCACTCTCCAGGTTTTATGATGCAAGGGTCCTGATTTCCGACCGTTTTCTATCTTTTTCCGAAGAGTACATTAAATCCGACCAGCGCTTCTCTTACCGTTTCATAGATCATGTGGTACTCAAGGGTTTTCGCTCGCCAATCACCCTTTTCGAACTTCTCCTTGATAACGATCCCAGGTTCGAAACCAAAAAAAGCTCCATTCAAGACTATTCGGAGGCCTACTCTAAATATTGCCGAAGGGAATGGGAACCGGCAAAGGAGCTTTTTCAAAAAATCCATCTTAAATATGGCCTTGGGGTCGGACTGGTGATGGCCAGTAGATGTGAGATTCTTTCCAAAAGCCCTCCCGGAGCAGGTTGGAACGGCATCTGGAAAATGAAGGACAAATAAAGCCATGAAAAAACGCGTTCTCTTCCTATGCACAGCCAATTCATGCCGTTCCCAGATGGCTGAAGGGATTGTAAACCACTTCTTAGGGGACAAGGTAGAGGCCTTTTCAGCGGGTACCAGGGCAACTTTTATCAATCCCCGCGCAATAGCCGTGATGAAGGAGATCGGAATAGACATTTCCGACCACCGCTCAAAGGAGATGTCTGAATTTAAAGGTCAAACCTTTGATTACGTCATCACCCTTTGCGACAGCGCCCATGAGACATGTCCGTACTTCTTCGGAGGCGTGGAGATAACCCACATAGGATTTTCCGATCCTGCAAATGCCAAAGGCAGCGAAGATGAAATAATGGCTGAGTTCCGCCGGGTGCGGGATGAAATCAAAGATAGACTCCTTGCCTTCCTTGAATAGACCTATTGTAACCAAATCTTAATATTCCTGTAATCATCCCGTAACACTCCTTAAATATACTGGCATCCATTCTTGTCCGGTTAGGGAATTGCATAAGTTTATTTGTTGAAAAAAAGTTCACAAACCCAGCGTGGGGGCCACTTTTTGCTTGACTTTTGAAAAAACGGCCATTGAAAGGCTTGAAGATGAAGGGCTTGTTTACAAAATAAAGGGGAAAGGAACATTTGTTGCCAGCGACAAGATCAACTATAAGGTATCAAAAAGAACAAGCTTCACAACCTCCATCCTCGATGTGGGACTCAATCCCGATGCAAGGCTCCTCGATTCCTATGAGATTGCAGCAGGCAAAGAACTCTCAAAGAGGCTCCTTTTCCCTTTTTGGTCTCCTTAAAAAGCATTACGGAGTTGATGCCACAAGGGCGTCATCCACCTTTGAGGTCTCCGTGCCGGAAAGTCCCGATATGGACATACTCAATTTATCTCCAAAGGCGCCAATCCTCATAGTGAAAAGCATTTCAAAAGACCAGAAGGGAGGTGTGGTTGAGCACTGCATCACTAAATTCAGAGGGGATATGTGCAGCATTTCGGTGGATTTTAATGGAGAAGGGAGGTGAAAGACACTAAATGGAGTGTTGGAGCAATGAATCATTGGAGTAATGGGAAAGGCTGCCGCCAGCCGGACAGGGACATAGCGGCAGCCGCCTGATAGAAAGGGTGACCTTCTATCGGTTTAAGTTTAACACAGAAGATTTTAAAATAAAAATTTATGGAGGAAACAATGAAGAAATTTCTGACACTAATACTCGCTGCTTTTACAATCTTTTCTGGAGCAGTAATATCGGATGCAAAAGACAAATGTCTTGTAATGGGACTGATACCTGCAGAAGACCCGAAGGCAATGATGGAACAATACACACCTATGAAGAACTGGATGGAAAAGGATATGAGGATGTGCATACAGATATTCACAACCACCGATTATACAGGTGTCATCGAGGCAATGAGGGCAAAAAAGGTTGATTTTGCATGGTTCGGTCCGTTCTCCTATGTCCTTGCCCATGAAAGGGCCGGTGCAGAGGCATTTGCAGTCGGTATGGATGGAAAGGGAAATACCACATATCGTTCTTATTTAGTGGCAACACCTGAGGCGGCACAGAAACTCGGCATATCAGATCCGCCTGAGGGCGAGCCGGGGATGAAGGCACTTGCAGAAAAACTTAATAATCATAAAAAGAGTTTTACCTTTACATTCACAGACACCGCCTCTACATCGGGCTATGCAGTGCCGAGATACTTCATGCATAAGGCAGGCATAGACCCCGACAAAATCTTCAAAAAGGTTGGATTCATCGGCACCCATGACGCGGCGGAACTGGTAGTGAAGAACAAAATAATCGACATGGTAGCGGACAATGATGTGACGTATCCAAAGATGCTGGAGAGTGGAAAGATCTCTGCTGAGACCAATATGATTGTTTGGAAATCAGCCCCGCTTCCAGGCTCACCCATGGCTTACAGGAGCGACCTTCCTGAAAACATCAAGGCTGCATTGAAAAAGGCGATTGCAAGGGTTCCGAAAGATGTAGTAACAGGTTATGGGAAGATAACAGGCTATCAACTGGTAACAGACAGGGATTATGAACTTATAAAGGATGTAAAAAAAGTTATAGACAGCCTGGAATAGTGGTTGGTGTTCAATGATTAATATTGCAGTGCGGCAGGGCGGGTTTGCAGGCTGTCCTGCCACACTGATGAAAATGGAGGACAAATATGGTAAGGATTGAGAACATAAAAAAGCGATTCAATGGCAGGAATGTTTTAGATGGAGTGAATATGTCGCTGAGAAGGGGTGAGGCGGTTGCCCTCATCGGGCCCAGCGGTTCAGGGAAGACCACATTGATAAGGACGATAAACGGTTTCGTGGTTCCTGACTCAGGAAAGGTTATTGTCGGAGGCAAAGGGATCAATTACAGGAATAAAGAATCCCTGAGACAGACGAGGAAAAAAATAGGAATGATATACCAGCTTTTCAATCTTGTGGAGAGGACATCGGTGCTTGAAAATGTTATGGCAGGGGCGCTGGGCAGGCTCGATAACGGAGTTAATCTTATATCGTCCACAATCGGCCTTTTCCATAAAAAAGAAAGGGACAAGGCGATGGAACTGCTTAAGTTTGTCGGCATTGAAGACAAGGCATTTGAGAGGGTTGATCGCCTGAGCGGCGGTCAGAAGCAGAGGGTTGCCATTGCGAGGGCATTGATGCAGGACCCCGAACTCCTCCTTGCCGATGAGCCGATAGCAAACCTTGACCCAAAAACGAGCAGAAAGATACTGGAGCTTTTATTGAGAATAAACATGGAAAAGGGGATAACAATGATATGCGTCCTTCACCATCTCGATACGGTTAAAGACAACTTCAGCAGGGTCGTTGCCCTTAAAAATGGCAGCATCTGTTTTGACGGAGAGACATACACCCTTACCCATGACCATATCCATGACATTTACGAATTTGAAGAGGAGACCGGATGTCTGGCAGCGTAAGCGCCACATATGTGAAAAGGGTAAAAGGATTTTTCTTATGGTCCCTTTTCATCATAATCATGTTCCTCTCATTCAGGGTCTCAAATCTGGATATAAAGACATTGGTCGAAGGCTTTTCCTACTCTGTATCCCTCATAAAGGAGATGTTTCCTCCCGATTTCTCCAGGTGGGAAAAGATACTGCTTCTGAGCATTGAAACCATTGCCATGGGCTTCTGGGGAACAATACTCGGAATGACCATCTCCTTCCCTTTGGGTTTTCTTTCTGCAAAAAACACATCGGGAGGGATTCTATACAACATCTCAAAGGGACTCGTGAATTTTTTGAGGGCCATCCCGGATATCATGTATGCAATAGTCTTTGTCACATCCCTTGGAATGGGCTCCCTTGCAGGTGTTTTAGCCTTAGCCCTTTCCACGGTAGGGCTTTTGAGCAAATTTTATGCAGAGGCCATTGAGAGCATAGATAGAAAACCTGTGGAGGCAATAGAGGCAACAGGAAGTCATGGTTTAGGCGTCATCAGACATGCCGTGCTTCCGCAGGTATTCCCATTATTTATGGGATATAACCTGTATCTGTTAGACCACAATATCAGGGCTGCCATGGTATTGGGACTGGTAGGGGCAGGAGGTCTCGGTGTGGAGCTCTTTACGCAGATGAGATCATTCAATTATCAGAAGGCAGCAGCAATTCTAATAATCATCTTTGCAATCATAACCGTTATTGACAGAGTATCAGCCCAATTAAGAAAAAATATAATTGAAGGAAAATTCCTGAGTAGAGAAAACAGATATAAAGACAGCCTGTTGCTGCTGATTATATCAGTAATTGCCATGTTATCCCTATACTTCATACCTGTAAATTTTAAAGAGATAGCCTATGGAATACCGAGAATATGGGAGTTTCTAAAAGGCATGTTCCCGCCTGATTTCTCCGGCATAGCCGACTATATAAAATTGATGCTGGAAACCGTTGGAATGGGAATAAGCGGCACATTCCTTGCCATCTTAATATCCATTCCCATAGGTGTGCTCTCAGCGAGGAATGTAATACACGCTCCTGTTATCTATAACATAATGAAGGAGATTTCCAATTTCTTCAGGGCAATGCCTGAACTCATGTCTGCCCTTATATTTGTTGCCGCAGTTGGTCTTGGTCCTTTTGCAGGAGTCCTGGCAATTGCAATTCACACGGCAGGATTTCTTGGAAAGTTTTATGCAGAGGCAATTGAAAATGTAGACCCTAAGCCTGTTGAGGCGGTTGAGGCAACCGGTGCAAGGTTCATTCAGAGGATAAGGTATTCTGTCTTCCCGCAGGTTATGCCCTTGTTTAACAGCTACAATCTTTACATCCTCGACAGGAATATCAGGGCGTCAACAGTTATGGGAATAGTAGGTGCAGGGGGAATCGGCTTCGATCTTGTCATGAGCATGAAGCTCTTTGAGTATCAGAAGACTGCAACCCTGATACTTATAATCCTTCTTACCGTCATGCTCGTTGACTGGCTCTCTTCATACTTAAGAAAGAAGGTGGTATGAAGGCAGTGAATAGTGAACAGTAATCAGTGAGGAGAAGAGAATGGATTTTCAATTAGTCATAACAAAAATGGATGACAGTTCTGTAAAAGAACTCATGCAATTGCTTTCGTCCGAAGAAATAAATATCACAAAGTCTCCTGAAACAGGGCTTTTGATGATGGCAGCAAAGGATTCCTTTAATACGGATTTTTATCTTGGGGAGATACTTGTAACAGAGGCCGAGGTGGAATATAAAGGGCTGAAAGGATATGCAATGGTGATGGGCGATGAACCTGAAAGGGCGCTCTTAGCGGCCTCGGTAGATGCGATTTTGCAGACGGATAACGGAGATTTAATGGGGGATTTAAAGCAGAAGGTTATGGATTTCATCACCGTGCAGGCAAGGAAAACAGCGTCTGCGGATGAAATGGAAAAAAGGCTTATTGCAAAGACAAGGGTAAGCTTTGAGACAATGGCAAAGGGGTAAAAGACTGACAATGGGCTATAGGCGATAGGCAATAGGAGATTGGCAATGCAAATAAATGATGAAACTTTTATAACACAAAAGACTTTCAGGGTGTTGCTTCAGGCAATGAGCCATCCGGGAAGGGTTTACTCATTGAGTCTGGAGTCAAGAGTCTGGAGTCAGGAGCCAGAATTAAGTGGACTGATATCGGTATTGCAAACATTGCTTGACCATGAGGTGGGATTCTGTGTCATCGGCACAGGAAAAGAATATCTGGAAACCACCATTTCAGAACTCACCAGATGTCCTGTTAAAGACATATCGGATGCGCATTTTATTATTGTTTCTGATGGTGAAAGCAACGGAGAAATCCTCAAGGTAAATAGAGGAACCCTTGAGTATCCTGACACGGGCGCAACAGTGATTTATGTAGTTGAATCTCTAAATGCCAGGAATAATAAAAAAACAATTGCCCTGCTAAAAGGCCCCGGAATAAGGAATGATATTGCACCGGTTATTCACGGACTGGGAAAGAATGAGCTTTCTCACATCAAAGAAATCAATTCAGAATTCCCTCTGGGAATAGACTGTATTTTTATAGACAGTGCAAACAAGATTATGTGTATTCCAAGGTCAACGAGGATAGGGGTGAGATGATATGGGCTATGTAGCAGTAAAAGGCGGTACAGATGCGATAGAAAATGCTGCCAGACTCCTCGCTTATGAGAGGATAAAAGGGAATTCAGAGCCATTAGAGGTTGAACAGATAAAGGAGCAGTTGTACCTCCTTGTGGACAGGGTCATGGGAGAAGGCTCCCTTTATGCCCCTAAGCTTGCTGCGCTGGCAATAAAACAATCCGCAGGCGATACCCTTGAGGCATCATTTATGCTCAGGGCATACAGGACAACTCTGCCGAGGGTCGGTTATTCAATCCCCCAATCCACCAAAGAGATGCGGGTTATAAGGCGCATCTCTGCTGCATTCAAAGATATACCGGGAGGGCAGATACTCGGTCCTACATCCGATTATACTCTGAGGTTTCTTGATTTTGAGCTTCTAAATGATTCAAAGGAAAAACGGGAAGAATATCTCAGAGCACTCTTCAAGGACATTGAGCCTTCAGCCTTTAGCCTTCAGCCTTTTCCTGAGACATTTGCAAAGGTCATAGAGGTTTTAAGAAAAGAAGGGCTTTTGGCAGAAGCAGTCGGCGGTCAGGAGTCGGCAGTCAATAATCAAAATGGAATCTTTGACATAACGAGACAGTCCCTCACATTTCCAGCATCGAGAAGCGCAGCAATGCAGACAATGGCAAGGGGAGAGACAGGAGGATTACTGCTTTTAGCATATTCCAACATGAGGGGTTATGGAGACATTCATCCCACAATCGGAGAATTAAGGGTGGGATACATCCCTGTAAGGATCAAACACCCATACACCGGTGAACCATATACTGTGGGTGAGATAAAGGTTACAGAGGCAGAGGTGATTGCAAAATTTACAGGTAAAGACGGCAGCCCGAAATTTACACTCGGTTACGGCCTATGTTTTGGCAACAATGAAACAAAGGCAATATCCATGGCAGTCCTCGACAGGGCAATGCAGGCAGAGGAACCGAAGATGGTTTCTGAAAATCAGGAATTTGTTCTTTCACATATTGACGGCATTGAATCAATGGGGTTCTGCAATCACTATAAACTGCCGCACTACATAACATTCCAGTCAGACCTTGACAGGTTAAGAAAGGCACAAGAAAAGTTAGAAGTCGAGAGTCAAGAGTCAGGAGTCAAGAAATGAAACAACACTACAACTTTGCCTTTATAGATGAAGGAGCTAAAAGAGAGATAAGGAGAAAGATATTAAAAGCAGTGGCAATTCCGGGTTATCAGGTGCCCTTCGGTTCAAGGGAGCTCCCCATTGCAAGGGGATGGGGAACAGGCGGAATCCAGATAACCCTTTCTGTCATAGGGCCGGATGATGTCTTAAAAGTAATTGACCAGGGCTGTGACGGAAGTGTCAATGCTGTGAATATCAAGAAGTTTGTCAGTGCTGTAACTGGTGTAAAGACTACTACAGATACTGTAGAAGCAACAGTAATACAGACAAGGCACAGGATACCCGAAGAAAAGATGACAGAAGAACAGATACTCGTGCTTCAGGTGCCCTACCCCGAAGCCTTAAGGACAGTGGAGCCTTCGGAGATGGAGACGAGGAGGATGCACGGAGAGGCCGATTACAGCCGTATGTGGCTTTACCTCTATGAAGATGTAGTTAAGTACAGGGAGATAAGCATAGGTGCGAGGTATCCCGTGATGGTCAACGGCAGATACATCATGGATCCAAGCCCCATTCCGAGGTGGGATATTCCTAAACTGCATATGGCAGATACCCTCTATCTCTTCGGCGCAGGAAGGGAAAAGAGGATATACGCTATTCCTCCCTATACAGAGGTTAAGCCTCTGGAGTTTGAGGACTTCAAATTCAGGGTTGAAGACTTCAAGGGCGCATCTTGCATGAGATGCGGAAGCACGGATACATTCCTTGATGAAATAATCGATGATGCCACGGGCAAGAGGATCTATCTCTGTTCTGATACAGGCTACTGCGATAAAGTAATCGAAAGCAGAGGAGGTCAACAATGCCGCCAATAATACCAATAATAGAGGTTAAAAATCTCACGAAGATATTCGGCAATGGCTGTCCTCACTGCCGCAATTCAACAGGTCCTGAACACGAGACTAATATGTGCTCCAACTGTGGCTCTGTAGTTGCATGCAGCGATGTGTTTTTTGAGCTTTATCCCGGAGAGATTCTCGGAATCGTTGGCGAGAGTGGCTCTGGCAAAAGCACTGTTGTCAAGCTCCTTCACTTTGACTGGGAGGCAACATCAGGAGAGATGTATATTCAGAAGCCAGAAGTCAGAATACAGAATTCAGACTTAGACGGAAAAAACTTATTTTTACTCAGTCCCTACCAGAAGAGGCAGATAATAAATTCCTTTATGGGGATAGTCTATCAGAATCCTCATCTTGGCTTGAGGATGGATGTGAGCTCAGGCGGAAATATTGCAGAGCGATTGATAATGGCAAACTGGAAAAATATCGCAATGATGCGAGGCAGGGCATCGGAGCTTCTTGAAAAAACAGAGATACCTGTGGAACGGATGGATGAGCCTCCGAGGAACTTCAGCGGCGGTATGCAGCAAAGGGTTCAGATTGCAAAGGCATTATCCAATAACCCGCTGATACTCTTCCTTGACGAGGTAACCACGGGACTTGATGTCTCTGTTCAGGCAAGGGTGCTGGATTTGATAAGAAATCTCCAGAGGGAACTCAATCTTTCCATAATTCTTGTATCCCATGACCTTGGAGTTATAAGGCTTTTAACGAAAAGAACAGTTGTTATGAAATATGGAAGGATTGTGGAGACGGGGCTTACAGACCAGATACTTGAGGACCCACAGCATCCATACACACAGATACTTGTAAGTTCACAGCTTTAGGAGGCGTTATGAGGATAGGAATAATTTCAGATGTGCATAGCAATTATGAGGCATTGAAGACAGTACTGAAGGAGTTAAACAGGGAAGTTGTTGATAGAATCATCAATACCGGTGACAATGTGGGTTATTCAGCCTACCCCAATGAGTGCATAGAACTTTTCAAAATAGAGGGAATAGATGGAGTTATGGGCAATTATGATGAAGCGGTTGCCTTTGGAAGGCCTGTCTGCGGATGTGGCTACAAAGATACTGAAGTGGCGCACATAGGTCACCTTTCCCTTACATGGACGCAGGAGAATGTAAGCGACAAAACAAAGGAGTACCTCGCCGGTCTGCCGAAACATCTGGAGTTTGAATCTCCCATTGGTAAGGTCTTCGCCTTACACGGGGGGCTTGAAGATTTAACTCAGTGGATTACAGAAAAGGATACGGATTTGCTTAAAGATATAGCATTAAAAACAGAGGCAAGGCTCGTTATCATGGGCCATACCCACAAACCGTTTGTAAAGAAAATAGAGGGAACCACATTTGTTAATCCGGGCGCTGTCGGCAGACCCTTTGATGGCGATCCGAGGGCATCTTTTGCAATTGTGGAAATAACGGACACTTTTAATATCCAGATTAAACGCACTGAATATGATGTGGAGAAAAATATCCATGCGCTCATAAATGCAGGACTACCACATGAGATAGGAATCATGCTCAGAAAGGGGAGGGATACGCACATTGCTTAAGGCTGATAATTTATCAAAGGTCTTTAACATCCACATTCTCGGCGATAAGGTAATCGAGGGATGTGACGGCGTTTCGTTTATTGTGGAGAGGGGCGAGTTCTTAGGTCTTTCAGGGCCAAGCGGGGCAGGCAAAAGCACCATCCTGAAATGCATCTATCGCACTTACCTGCCCACAGGCGGAGACATCTGGTATGACTCCGTGCTTTATGGACAGGTCAATCTTGCCACAATTGCAGACCACATGGTTATCGGTATCAGACATAAAGAAATTGGTTATGTATCGCAGTTCCTGAAGGTAATTCCGAGGGTATCGGCTGTTGATATAGTGGCAGAGCCACTGTTATTAAAAAATGGCACATTGCCGAAGGAGGCAAAAACAAAGGCAGGAGAGCTTTTAGAAAGACTCAATATCCCCACAAAACTCTTTGACACCTATCCTGCAACCTTCAGCGGCGGAGAGCAACAGAGGGTGAATATCGCGAGGGCGATTATATGGAAGCCGAGGCTATTGCTTCTTGATGAGCCCACAGCCTCTCTCGATAAAGATTCCGCTGCCATCGTTGTGGAATTGCTGAAGGAACTGAGAAGCGAAGGGACTTCAATGGTAGGCATATTCCATGATGAAAAGCTCATGAAGTCCATTGCAGACAGGGTGTACAGAGTAAATCCGGAGACTAAATATGCAGAATAGGGATTTTGTTATAGAAAATGCCACGGTAGTTTTACCTTCAGGGATACTAAAAGGTGCATCAATTAAAATTGAAGACAGGATTATTTCAAAAATTAGAGAAGGGAGTATAAACTCCAACACCAAAAGAATTAATGCGCAGGAGAGATTCTTACTGCCCGGCTTCATCGACCTCCACAGTGATGCCATAGAAAAGGAGATAGAGCCAAGGCCAAACAGCTTCTTTCCTGTAAACATTGCTCTCTTTGAACTTGACAAGAAACTGGCATCCTGCGGCGTTACCACAATATTCCACGCCCTCTCCTTTGCAGAAGGAGAAATAGGCGTCCGCTCCAATGAGAAGGCTGCTGAAATAATAAAAGAAATAAATCGCCTTAAAGGCAGGATGAATGTAAAGACACTGGTTCATGCAAGATTTGAGATAACTGATAGAGGAGCCATCCCGTATCTGGAGGCGCTGTTGAAGGATGGAAATATCAATCTCCTTTCATTAATGGACCATACACCCGGACAGGGGCAGTTTAAGGAGGTTGCATTATTTAAGAACTATTTCGGTACGGTCTACAAAAAAAGCGATGCAGAACTTACAAAAATTATAGACAGAAAACTGTCTGTAAAAGAATCTGTGAAATCACATATAGATTATGCTGTTGCACTATGCAAATCCATGAATGTTTCCATGGCATCCCATGACGACGACTCAGATGAAAAAATCTGCTGGCTTAAAAAAATGGGAATAAGAATATCCGAATTCCCTGTAAATATGGATGCGGTGAGGGCTGCACGCAATAATGGAATTTATGTCTGCCTCGGTGCTCCCAATGCATTGAGGGGTAATTCACAGGCAAAAAACTTAAGTGCGAGGGATGCCGTATCATCTGGTTATGGAGATATACTGTGCTCCGATTATTCGCCCATGACCATTTTACATGCGGTATTTACACTCCATAAGCATGACATTCTTCCCCTGCATGAGGCTGTAAATATGGCAAGCATCAATCCTGCAATGGCAGTAGGGATTTCCGATAATACAGGTTCCATAGAAGAAGGCAAAGAGGCTGACCTGACTATGGTGGACATAGGTGAGGAGATTCCACGAATTGTAAAGACATTTGTAGCTGGCAGGGAGGTTTTTTCTATATGTTGAAAATAGGCGTAAAGATTGATGAAGTGAGGATTGACGGAGATTTGAAAAAACTGGCAAGTGATTTAACATACTACAAAAAAATCAACATGAATGCCACCGAGATACCTGTTCACGGCCTTGATGCCATTAAACATGGAAAACTTGATAGAAGACGGGTAAAGAGAATAAAAGAGATTCTTAATTATTTTGATTTTCAATACAGCGTCCACTGCCCTAACCCTCTGAATCTCATGGACAGGGGGAATCCCGAACTGCACATATCTGTCTTTAAAGCTACCTTAGAATTCGCTGGAGAGATAGGTTCAAGAATTGTTGTCTATCATCCTGGCCGATATGTGCCTGAAGAAGCCTTTCCTGTCAATGGCAAGGTAAATATTTCCGAAGACGAAAAAAGAAGACTCCTCGATTTTGAGGCAGACACAATCCAGAACATCTCTTCAGAGTTCCCCGAAATTACCATCTGCATGGAGAATGCAAGGCCGTACCTTTTTCACTCGCCCTATTGTTATGCAGAAAGAATTGAGCCGTTGAAAGAGCAGGTGTTGAAAATCAACAAAGACAATGTGCGCATAAACCTCGATTTCGGCCATCTCTACATGGCGTCAAAATTCTATGGCTTTGATCCGATAATGGCTGTGTGCAATATAAAGGATTTAATAGCACATACCCACATCCACGACAACTTCGGCAATGCAGTTTACTATCATGAGAAACAGCAGACCCACCAGATACCCTTCGGCAAAGGCGACTCCCATATGCCTGTGGGATGGGGCGAGATACCCATAAAAGAATTACTCTCATCATTTGTTGCCTCTTACGAGGGGATGTTTATGATGGAGTTGAGAAGCAGGTATTTTGAGCATATCAGAGAGTCAAAAGAGAATCTTGAAGGACTCCTTTGGGATTTAACCAAAACTTAAAACCCTCCTTTAATAACCCTGTAACTAAAAAGACTTATCATGTTAGCAACATGTCGGCAAATATGTTGGTAAATGGTTGGTAATGCTACTGTGTGACTTCCATATTCACACTAAATACTCTGACGGTTCAGTAGAGTTAAGAAGGACCATTGACCTCTTCGGACAGGCAGAGGGAGAGAGGGACAGAAGGCTGTCCTTATAGGGACCATATCGGTCATCCTGTGCGTGGCGATATTTAAGGCCATCAAGCACAGCACTACCAGGAAAAGGCCCTTTGAAACATACATCGACATGGAATTCATCCTTCCTCCGCCTGATGAATACTCTTTTCCCTCCGGTCACTCGATAAACGCCTTTGCCATTGCAACAGCAGCGGCCTGGTTCTTTCCACTGATGTTTGCACCGCTTTTCATCATGGCGTCCTTAATCGCGACTTCCAGGGTCTTTCTGTCGCTTCACTACCCCACGGACGTAATAGTAGGGGCGCTCATAGGCACAGCAGTATCCATGACCTTAATATGGGTGATCGGGTAGATGTATAAAAAAATATTGATCGCAACCATCGGCTACGGTTCAGGCCATAATATGGCGGCAGAAGCCCTGGCCGAGTCTGCTTGTCGTGACTTCCCGGGCTCGGATGTCTGGGTTGTAGATTTTTTGAGTTATGACGGAGGGCTGAGGGACAAACTAAGGAGCGCCTTCTATTTTTTAACAATCAAATTTACCCCCGGAGCATACCACTTCATTTATCAAAGTCTTGCCGACTATAAATGGTTCTCGAATCTTTTCTTCAGGCCTTATCTAAAGAAGATGAAAAAGTTTGTCAACAACTTTTCGCCAGACCTGATCATATCTACGCATGTCTTCTGCGCCATGGCTTCATCCGAATTAAAAGCAAGATACCCGTCAATAAAGGCCGTTCATGGAGTCCTAACCGATTTCATGGACGACACATACTGGAACACCTGCCGCCTGGACTGCTTTTCTGTGGCCACTGAAGAACTGAGAGAGAGGATGATACTGAACGGCGTACCGGAAATGACTATAGAAGTGAAGCCGTTTCCTGTAAGGCAGGTTTTTCACAGAAAGGGGAACAGAAAGGAGCTATGCGGGAAAATAGACCCGAACCTGAAACCTGAAACTTATACAGTGCTTGTCCTGGGAGGCGGAGAGGGGCTGGGGAGGATAGAAGATGTTGTCAAGGTCTTAAAGGAGTTTCCAGTTCAGTGCCTCATAGTGACAGGCAGAAATGAAAAGCTGAGGCAGAGGCTCGATCTGTTAAAACAAAACTATCCTCGTCTCTTTGTATTTGGCTATATTGAGAATATGTACGAGCTGATGGATATAAGTGATCTCTGCATTACAAAGCCGGGAGGGGCTACGGTAGCAGAATGCCTGGTAAAGGGTTTGCCAATGATAGCCTGCCGCCCTCCCCTTCCCGGCCCTGAGACGGAGAATATGACCTTTTTGAGCAGCAGAAATCTTGCTGAGCTCTGTCCAACAATGGATTCTCTTCGTAAAACGATGCTGAAAAGAATCGATGACATGATAAAGAACGGAAGATCAGATAATGGCTGAATTCCGCTGTGTGCGGGATGAAATCAAAGGGAAAATCCTTGCCTCCCTTGAATAGACCTATTGTAACCTAATCTTAATATTCCCGTAATAACACCGTAACAATCCTTAGCTATACTGGCCTCGTTCTCCCCTCCGTTCCTTCTGCTTCCTCTTGCGGATGCTACCCGGCAGGATGAGGCAGGAGGGACAAATAAAGTTCGGGGTTAAAGGAAGTAGGGTGGCTGTGTTAGAGATGAAAAACAGAAAAATCTAAAATGAAAGGGGGTGAATAAATGAGGGTTAAAAGATACATCTTTTTAATTGGATTGCTCGTAGCTGGATTGATCAGCGGTTGCGCAAGTTCTCAGACCGCCAAGGCGCCGGCAGAACCGACTGTCGAGTACTTCAAGCTGGATGGCGGGAAGCTTGTTCCGGGCAAGGTCAAGGCAAATGCCTACTTTGAGGTGCCGAAAGACGAAAAGATTTATGTCTTCGTCTCGCCTAAGGCAAAGTCTGCATGGGAAAATACAGGGAAGCTCGGCGGAAAGCCTGTAAGCGGTTTCGGTTATGGCCCGAACGGCGAAACCGTGATGTTCGAGTCAGAACTGGCACAGAAGGAATATGATAAGAGGCATGAAGGCAGTGGTCAGTGATCGGTGGTCAGTGGCCAGTAGGACAGGCGTACCGCCTGTCAACATCAAAAAATAAAAGGAGAACAAGAAATGAAAAAAATGTTGTTAGCATTAAGTATGGCGCTCTCAATGACCGCGCCGGCATTCGCTCAGGATTTTGCAATGGGCACGGAGACAAAGGGACTTAAGGTAAAGATCAGCGATGATACGGATTTCGGGATCAGGATCAGGATGCAGCCGAGGTTGGATATGGGAGACATCATAGCCAGCAACGACGGAAAATCTTATGAGTCCGAAACAGACATGTATCTGAGGAGGCTGCGGCTTGAGATGGGCGGCAAACTCACAAAGGATTTGAAGTATAACTTCACTTTGGAATCGGACAAGAACGGGATAAGGGGAAAGGACAGCTCCTCCAAGGGCAACGAGGTAAAGACCCTTTATGCCTATGTGGATTATAAGTTTGCGGATACGGCAAACCTCCGCTTCGGGAAGGCAAAACTCCCATATTCAAGGGTTTCCCTCTCTTCCTCGTCAAAGCAGCTTCTCATAGAAAGGCCGGTAACAACAGAGGCTGCAAAAAAGCTGTTTGACGATTTCTATCAGACCAACGCCATGCTCCACGGCAGTTTCGCAGAAGGGATGATATCCTACAATCTTGCAACGGCGGATGGGTGGGAGAATGGAAATTACCTCAATTTGAAAGATGCTAAAGATGGAAAGGTTTTTAAGGCAGACCCTCTCTATGTCGCCAGGGTTGAGGTATCACCTCCCGGGTTCACGGAAAAAAGCAAGAGCGACGCCCATCTCGGCGAGGGGAAGCATCTGACATTCGGTCTCAGCTATGCAGCACAGAAGTCCATTGAATATTCTCACTTCGGATCAACATATAGTGCCACTACCGGCAAAACGACCGAAACTGCCAGCAGCGACAGCGAGGGGAGAACCCTCATGGGCGCAGACCTCTCTGCCCACTTCGGCGGTCTTACGCTCCAGGGTGAGTATACGGCATGGAAGATCGATTACAGCAATGCAGCGAAGGCTGCTAAGGAGCCGAAGGGCTGGTACGCACAGGCAGGTTACTTCATCCCAGGGGTAAATATTGAGCCTGTTGTGAGGTACGAAATCTATGACCATAACTCCAATGCTGCCGCCGGTGCTGATGACACTGAGGAAAAGGACACTACCATAGGTGTAAACTGGTACGGCAAGGGTCATAGCTTCAAGATAGGCGCCAACTGGGTGAATTCTTCGTATGGCAAAAATGCAAGCGGCTATTTAGCTAATGCCGACAAAAAGGATGTCTATCAGATACAGGCACAGATGTACTTCTAATCACCGTAGGGCGGGTTTGAAACCCGCCCCTACATTTAATTGACAATTTTAACGAAACTGTAATATAACTGTAACATTTCTCTGGCATACTCTGCCGGTAAAATGTTAACAAATGGAGGAAAGATGAAAATTTCAAATTTCAAAGTTCAAAGTTCAAAGTTTCACATACTGCTTCTGGTTTCACTATTCACTATTCACTATTCAACGTTCACTGTTCCCGCTCACGCTGCTGCCCCAGTCATAAAGATTGACGGTTCAAGCACCGTGTATCCGATAACCGAGGCTGTCGCCGAGGAGTTCCAGAAGGAAAAAAGAGGTTCTGCCAGGGTCACGGTAGGAATATCCGGGACAGGAGGCGGTTTTAAAAAATTCTGCCGCGGCGAAACCGATATTCAGGACGCTTCACGTCCGATACTTACAAAGGAGATGGAGGTATGCAAGCAGGCAGGCGTTCAGTATATTGAGCTGCCTGTGGCATACGACGCTCTGACGGTAGTGATAAACCCGAAGAACGACTGGATCAAAAGCATGACCGTTGCTGAACTCAAGAAGATATGGGAACCAGCCGCGCAGGGTAAGATAACTAAGTGGAACCAGGTAAACCCGGCATGGCCTGATGCGCCGCTGAACCTTTTCGGCGCAGGCTCCGATTCCGGCACCTTCGACTACTTTACCGAGGCCATTGTTGGCAAGGCCAAATCAAGCAGGGGCGATTTTACCGCAAGCGAGGACGATAACGTCCTGGTCCAGGGCGTAAGCCGCGATGTCAATGCCCTGGGTTACTTCGGTTATGCCTACTATGCTGAAAACACCGACAAGCTGAAGGCCGTTCCTATAGTGGAAAAGGAAGGGAAACCGGCAGTCTCTCCTTCTTTCGAAACGGTAATGAGCGGAACATACCAGCCGCTGGCGCGCCCGATCTTCATCTACATCAATGCCAAGTCCGTTGATAAGCCGGAGGTCAAGGAGTTCGTTGATTTCTACCTCAAACATGCGGCAAAACTGGTAAAAGAGGTACAGTATGTGCCGATCCCTGAGGAAGATTTCAAACTGGTTATAGAGGCATTTGGCAAGAAGAAGCTCGGCACCGGCTTTGGCGGCGTTGCCGAGGTTGGCGTGCTGATCAAGGACCTTCTGAAGAGAGAAGGGATACATTAAAAAACGTCTTAACCACAGAGAAAACCTTTAACGCCCCCTCGCTCCCCCTCTTAAATTAAGAGGGGGATGGGGGGAGTTACTCTGTGGTATCTTTTAATAAACATAGGATGTTAATTCTTGCCATCAAACAAAGCCAGCAATAAACAAATAACCTCAGGCCGCAGCCGTTTGCGGCGCGTGCGCGAATTTATTATTGAATCAATCCTTTTCCTTGCCGCTCTGTCATCTGTGGCCACCACATTCGCAATTGTCTCAATACTTGTCATCGAGTCCTTCCCTTTTTTCAGGCATGTCCCGCTGCTCGATTTTCTTACAGACACTCAGTGGACGCCGCTGTTTGACGACGCCCATTACGGGATACTGCCGCTCATGGCAGGCACCCTCGTGACAACCGCTGTCGCATTGCTCGTAGCCATCCCGTTGGGCACCATAATTGCCATCTATCTTTGTGAATTCGCCCCGCACCGTGTGCGTGAAATCATAAAACCGTTCCTCGAACTGCTTGCCGCTGTCCCTACCGTTGTATTCGGGTATTTTGCCCTTATATTCGTGACCCCTATCCTGCAAAAGCTCATCCCTGCCTTACCAGGATTTAATATGTTGAGCGCCGGACTGGTAATGGGTATAATGATCGTGCCTTATATCGCATCAGTTAGCGAGGATGCCATGCATGCAGTTCCGAAACACATCCTTGAAGGCTCTTATGCCATGGGAGCAACGAGGTTCCAGACCGCTGTCAGGGTGATTATACCAAGCGCTTTTTCAGGCATTGCCGCCGCCTATATACTCGGCATATCCCGCGCAGTTGGAGAAACAATGATCGTGGCCATAGCCGCCGGTCAGCAGCCGAACCTGACATTGAACCCCATGGAACCGGCAGCAACCATAAGCGCATATATCGTCCAGGTCAGCCTGGGAGACCTGCCACACGGAAGCATCGGGTATCAGACCATATTCGTCGCGGGCCTGTCACTGATGCTGATCACCCTTATCTTTAATATTCTCGGCTACTTCCTGGCGAAACGATTCAGGGAGGTTTATTGATGCCTGAGCAGTCCATTGACGATATCCGCAGAATGATTGCCCGGCATAAACTTTTGGACCACATATTCGCCATAGTAGGCATCCTCTCACTCATGGTGGGGATTCTGACTTTACTGGCCTTATTTACCGAGCTGGCAATTGAAGGGGCGCCGCGTATAGGCTGGAAGTTATTCACTTCCTTCCCATCCCGCCACCCGGAGGAAGCAGGGATACTTTCCGCGTGGGTAGGCACAACCCTGATCATGCTGGTTACAGCCGCTTCCGCCGTTCCCCTCGGCGTAGCATCAGCCGTCTATCTTGAGGAATATGCCCGAAAAAACTGGCTTACCGCCATAATCGAGATAAATGTGACAAACCTGGCAGGCGTTCCGTCCATTGTTTACGGCCTGCTGGCTCTGGGGTTGTTTGTCTATAAACTTGACTTCGGGCAGAGCATCCTCTCTGCCGGCCTTACACTGGCCCTCCTGATATTGCCGATTGTCATCGTGTCTGCAAGGGAGGCCATCCGGGCTGTTCCCGGGAGCATAAGGGAGGCGGCCTACGCCTTAGGCGCTACCAAATGGCAAACAGTAAGGGACCATGTGCTGCCATATTCCCTGGGCGGCATTCTTACAGGCACAATTATGGGACTCTCCAGGGCAATTGGAGAGACCGCCCCTGTCATCACCATCGGCGCTCTCACATTTATAGCCTTTTTGCCGCAGTCTCCTTTCAGCGCCGATTTCCCCTATGTGTCTTTTAGGTGGCTGATGGACTCTTTTACTGTGATGCCTATACAGATGTTTAACTGGACATCCCGTCCAGAGGCGGCGTTTCAACATAATGCTGCTGCTGCCGGAGTGGTCCTCCTGGTCATGACACTCATAATGAATGGAATAGCTATTTACATAAGATATAGATTCAGAAAGAGGATAAAATGGTAAATGAAAAAATCAAGGCAGAAGTCAGGAACCTGAATTTTTATTACGGTCCGGTGAAGGCATTAAAAGATATAAATCTTAATATTGCCGAAAAAAAGGTTACCGCGCTGATTGGCCCGTCCGGTTGCGGAAAGACTACTTATCTCAGGTGTTTCAACAGGATGCATGACCTTTACCCTAACAACCGGTATGAAGGGGAGATAATCCTGCACCCGGACGCTCTTAATATCACCGGCCCCGATATCGACCCCATAGAGGTAAGGATGAGGATCAGTATGGTATTCCAGAGGCCCAACCCTTTCCCCAAATCTATTTACGAAAACGTGGCTTATGGACCAAGGGTGAGGGGGATACGGAGGAGGAGTGAACTGGATGAAAGAGTTGAAAAGTCACTCAGGGGCGCTGCCCTATGGGAGGAGGCAAAGGACCGGCTCCATGACCTGGCCTTTAACCTGTCCGGTGGTCAGCAGCAGAGACTCTGCATAGCAAGGGCCCTTGCTACCGACCCTGAGATACTTTTATTTGATGAACCTACATCGGCCCTGGATCCGATTGCCACGGCAAAGATAGAAGAACTGATCCTTGAGCTGAAGAAGGAGGTAACCATATTAATTGTGACTCACAATATGCAACAGGCTGCAAGAATTTCAGACTACACGGCATTCATGTATATAGGAGAGTTGATCGAATTCGATAAAACGGAAAAGGTCTTCACCGTCCCGTCTCACAAGCTTACAGAGGATTACATAACAGGAAGGTTTGGATAGAGGGGACTGTCCCAACCACCCCTTTAATTCCCCTCCTTAGCTAAGGAGGGGAGCACGAAGTGCGGGGTGGTTTTGATAATACAACAAACTGGAGGTTCTATGTCAGAGACACACACAATAAGACAGTTCGAAGAAGAGCTGAGGTTGATCAAGGAGAAGGTCCTTCGCCTGGGCGGCCTTGTCGAGGAAGGGATTGCTAATTCCATAAAGGCCCTGGTGGAAAGGGATACACAACTGGCCGAAAGAACCATTGAAAATGACCATGTTGTGAACGGTCTGGAGGTTGAGATTGACGAGCTCTGCCTCAAGGTATTGGCGCTGCGTCAACCTGCTGCTTCAGACCTGAGGCTCATCACAACAGCCATAAAGATCATTACCGACCTTGAAAGGATCGGGGACATGGCTGTAAACGTCTGTGAAAGGGTCCTCGAGCTTAACGAGGAGGCGCCTCTGAAACCTTACATAGACATCCCAAGAATGGCCGAGGCTGCCCAGAGGATGCTAAAAGAGAGCCTTGACGCCTTTGTAAACGGAGACACAGACCTGGCCACAAAGGTACTTGTGGAGGATGACTTTGTTGATGACCTTAACAGGCAGATCTTCAGGGAACTCCTGACCTTCATGATGGAAGACCCCAACACCATATCAAGGGCAATGAAGATCCTTTTCATCTCCAAATACCTTGAACGAATTGCAGACCATGCCACAAACATCGCAGAGATGGTGGTCTTCATGGTCAAGGGAAAGGTGATAAGGCATATAAAGCAGCAGCAGGAGTGAGAAAGGAGTAAGGATTAAAGGATTAGAGGGTTAAGCTTACCCCTTAATCCTTTACCCCTTTAATCCTTAATTTATGCCCCAGATCCTTATAATTGATGACGAGCCGGACATCCTGGACCTTCTCTCCTACAACCTGAAGAAAGAAGGGTTTTCCATTCTTACCGCCAAAGATGGGATAAGCGGGAAGGAAGCGGTCAGGAACTCAAATCCAGACCTTATAATCCTCGACCTTATGCTTCCAGGGATTGACGGACTGGAACTATGCAGGATGTTGAAGAAAGACCCCAAAACTGCGTTGATACCGATAATCATGCTTACCGCCAGGGGGCAGGAGGCAGATAAGATAACCGGGCTGGAAACCGGCGCAGATGACTATGTGACAAAACCGTTCAGCATCAGGGAGATTACGGCAAGGGTCAAGGCGCTGCTCAGGAGAACCACGAAGGAGAACACTGGAAATGAGGTCTACGACTTCGGAGGGCTCCATGCAGACCTCTCAACCCACGAGGTAAAACTGAATGGACGGGTTGTAGCGCTTAGCCCCCTCGAATTCAGGCTTTTAAAGTTCTTCATCACCCATCAGGAAAGGGTCTACAACAGGGACCAGCTTCTTGACCTTGTATGGGGGAACGAGGCTTTTGTTGAGCCGAGGACCGTTGATGTACATATAAGAAGGCTCAGGGAAAAGATAGAGCCTGAGGGAGCAAGGTTGATAAAGACCATAAGGGGAACCGGATACCGGTTTAGTGTAGAATGAAAAATATATTATCAGACCTGTTTTTATCCACCACAAAAGAACCCGATTCCGAGCTTTCCAGGCTCTCATCTGAACTAAGGGCCACTCTGGAAAAGCTTAAAGACGAAAAAGAGCAGAGAGAGGCCATCCTTGCCAGCATGGAAGAGGGGGTTATAGTCACGGACCCTAAAGGGAACGTGACAATGGCCAACAGGAAGGCTGAGGAGCTTTTTGGCAGGGAACTCCTTGAAAAAAGAGTTGTTGAGATATCAAGGAACCCTGACCTTCACAGGATCATTGAGGAGGGGAGTCAAAAGAGAGAGACCGTAACAGGGGAGATAACCATTGCTGTCCCCCATCCCGTAAGCCTCTCAGTGACAATGACCCCTCTTATTCGTAATACCAAAAAACTCGGTTCGGTCATAGTCTTCCATGAGATAACCATGCTCAAAAAACTTGAGACCATGAGGATAGACTTTGTGGCCAATGTGTCCCACGAGCTAAAGACCCCGCTGACCGCCATTAAAGGGTTTGCTGAGACATTAAAGGAAGGGGCCATTAACGACAAGGAAAATGCCGCCAGGTTTGTTGATATAATAAAGGAGAATGCCGACAGGCTCTCAAGGCTTGTGGAAGACCTCCTGACCCTGTCCAACATAGAACTGGGTAAGGTAAGCTTTGATATAAGACCTGTGGAGGTCGAAGAAGTCGCAAGGACGGTTATTTCAACCCTTGAACCAAAGGCAAAGGCCAAGGGGCTAAGCCTTGAAGTGGATATTGAAAAGGGGGTCCATGCCCTTTCTGATAAGGACAGGCTGGCTCAGATACTTTTAAATCTCGTAGACAACGGGATCAAATTTACAGAAAAGGGAAGCGTGAAGATACAGGCACAATTAATTCCCCCCGTCCCCCTCTTTGGTAAAGAGGGGGTGCAGGGGGTGTTCGTAGAAATCTCCGTCACTGACACCGGCAGCGGCATTCCGCCAAAGGATATACCGAGGCTCGGTGAGCGCTTCTACAGGGTTGACCCTGCCCGCTCCAGGGAACTGGGTGGCACCGGTCTGGGGCTGGCCATTGTAAAACACCTTGTTGTTTCAATGAACGGAAAGGTCAGCATCGAAAGCGAATACGGTAAAGGAACAAGGATAAGCTTTAGCATGCCTGCAGGAAACTAAGGATGAACTCCCCCAACCCAACCCTAACTCCCCTCAATCCCCTCTTAAGTTAAGAGGGGAAGCCGAAAAGCAGGGGCGTTATCCTTTTTATCACTCAACTATATTCACCTTTATTGAAAGCTCGTCCAGTTGCCTCTTCCCGACCTTTGATGGGGCATCGGTCATGAGGCACGTCCCCTTCTGTGTCTTGGGAAACGCTATGACGTCCCTGATGGAGTCGGAACCAGTCAGTATCGCAATAAGCCTGTCGAGTCCGAATGCTATTCCTCCATGCGGCGGGGCGCCGAACTCCAGGGCCTCCAAGAGGAAACCGAACTTCTCCCTCGCCTCCTCTTCACTTATCCCAAGCATGGTAAAGATCAGAGATTGTACGTCCTGGCGGTGGATCCTTATGCTCCCGCCGCCTATCTCAGTGCCGTTCAGCACAAGATCATACGCCTTTGCCCTGGCCTTTTCGGGATGCTCCATAATATGAGGCATGTCCTCGTCCATAGGAGCGGTAAACGGGTGATGAACAGCGACGTACCTTTTTTCCGACTCGTCAAATTCAAGCAGAGGAAAATCTGTCACCCATACGAAGTTAAAGATACTCTTGTCTATCAGCCCAAGCTTATGCCCCAGATGCACCCTCAGCCTGCCGAGGAGTGTATTGGCAACCCTGTAACTATCAGCAGCAAAGAGCAGGAGATCGCCAACTTCAGCACCTGACTTCTCATTTACCCCCTTTATCTCATCCTCTGTAAGGAACTTTGCAATAGGCGACTGCCAGCCTTCTGCCGTCACCTTGACCCATGCAAGACCCTTTGCGCCGTGGGACCTGGCAAATTCTGTAAGGAGATCTATCTCTGCCCTCGACATGGAACCGCCGCCCCTGACGTTAATCACCTTTACAACCCCGCCCTTTGAAAGGGGGTCTGCAAAGACCTTAAAGGAGGAGCTCTTCATGACATAGGATACGTCCTTCAACTCCATCCCGAACCTTGTATCTGGCGCGTCAAGCCCGAACCTGTCAATAGCCTCTTTGTATGTGAGCCTTGAGAAAGGGGTGTCAGGTCTGACTCCCTTTGCCTCGTGGAAGACCTCTCCGATCATCTCCTCCATCAGACCCATGATATCCTCCATGTCAATGAAGGACATCTCAATGTCTATCTGGGTGAACTCAGGCTGCCTGTCTGCCCGGAGGTCCTCATCCCTGAAACACCTTACAACCTGATAATATTTATCAAACCCTGAAACCATCAGAATCTGCTTAAAAAGCTGAGGGGACTGCGGGAGTGCATAGAACGCACCAGGACTGAGTCTGCTCGGAACAAGGAAGTCCCTCGCGCCTTCAGGCGTGCTCTTTGTGAGCATCGGTGTCTCTATCTCAAGGAAACCTGCCCCACTCAGAAACCCCCTGAACTTCTGCACTACCTTGTGGCGGAGGATGATCTTGCTCTGGATTAATGGCCTCCTCAGATCGAGATAACGGTATCTGAGCCTCAGGGTCTCCGCAGCATCAAGGTCGTCCTCTATCGCAAAGGGAGGTGTCTTTGCCTCGTTCAGCACCTTAAGTGAATCGGCTATGACCTCTATCTCACCAGTCTTCAGATTGGGATTCACAGTCCCTTCGGGCCTCTTTGAGACCTTTCCCTTTATGGCTATGACAAACTCACTCCTGAGGGAATGGGCCTTTGCATGCGATGCAGCCTCTGATTCCGGGTTAAAAACTACCTGGGTCAGCCCTTCCCTGTCCCGAAGGTCTATAAATATTAGACCGCCGTGGTCCCTTCTCCTCTGGACCCAGCCCATAAGTAAAACTTCCTTGTCAACATTCGAGGAATTAAGCTCTCCGCAACTGTTGCTCCTCTTCCATCCTTCCAGCGATTCTGCCAAAACATACCTCCAAAAAATTATTTATCCTGAAAAATCATTTGGACACAGATTTACACAGATTGCACTGATAATTCAAAGACTTAAATAAAAACATATAATCACCTTTTGGGTGATGTCAGTATATTTCGTTTCCGTCTGTTTTATCTGTGTTCGCTTAGAAGCGCCTACTTTTGGTATCTGCGTTAATCTGCGTCCCATTGCTGTTTTTAGGTTTATGATTGGAATTTATCAGAAAGAAGGGATTTAGACAATATCTTTTTGAGGTAAAACCTTTAAAAACGCCTCCGCCACCTTCGGGTCAAACCGCGTCCCTGAGCACCTGATGAAGTCATTTAGGATAATGACGCTACATCTGAAAATTTGCAGATCCTGTTTCTGCCGCTCTCTTTTGCTGAGTAAAGGGCTATGTCAGCTTTTTTTATTAGCCCGTCCATTGTTTTTTCGGCTACAGGAAAAGAAGCAAGCCCTATGCTTATGGTCACAGAAATATCACCTGCATCAGTTTTGATAGTATTCGCAGCGACCCTGGATCTCAGTCTTTCCGCAATTACCAACGCCCCTTCGATTGATGTTTGAGGCAGGATTATGACGAACTCTTCACCGCCGTACCTGGCGACTATGTCTACCAAGCGTATCCCCTTAGAAAGAATCCAGGCCAAGGCTTTAAGCGCCTCATCACCAGCCTGGTGACCATAAGTGTCGTTGATCCGTTTAAAGTGGTCTATATCTAAGATGAGTAAGGTAAACTCTGCATTGTAGCGGGCCGAACGTTCCACTTCGACTTGCAGTTGACGCTGAAACTCCATGCGGTTAAACAGTCTTGTCAAACCATCCCTTACGGCCTGTTCCTGAACCTTTTTATATAGTCCGGCCTTTTCTATGTGAAGGCCAAGATAACTTCCGATAGAGGTAAATATTGCCGTATCAGAGGGCCTTAATTGGTACGCGGCCTGAATGCACCTCAAAATGCTTTCCTTTATATTCAAACTCCACAGCCCCCTTCTCGGGATTGTTCCTGTAAATGTCAGGGTCCTTTAGGAGCAGAGCAACCTTATTAAGGAGATGTTCCTTGTCAAAGGGCTTTGTTAAATAGTGATCAGCGCCTGACTCAAGCCCCATGATGACCTCTTCCGGCTCCGTCAGCTGGGTAAGGAGAATGAGAGGTATCATTTTCAACGTCTCATCATCCTTTAGTTTTCTGCACATCTCGTAACCGTCCATTTCAGGCATTACAATGTCGCTTATGATGAGGTCAGGCCTTTCCTTCCGAGCCATTGTAAGACCTTCATATCCGCTGTTTGCCAAAATTACCTTATAACCATTTTCGGACAAGAGCCGTCTCAGCGTCTCAGCCTGAATGGCGGAGTCTTCCACAATCAGGATTTTCTCGGCATTTTCATATCTCTGGTTTTTCATACAAAAACCCCTTCTTGCCTGAAACGGCTATGCATACTAAAAAGCAGGATTAGACCGCCCTGCCAATCTTCCATGGAGACTTTTCCAGCCAACCTTGAAATTGTTCGATAGGCATGGGTTTGCTGATGTAATATCCCTGGGCCTCGTTGCAGCCAAGGTCTAATAGCATGTTATAGATATCCTTATCCTCCACCCCTTCGGCCACCACCTTCAACCCCATGTTCCTGGCCAGACCAAGGGTGGAGTTTATGATGTTCATAGATTTTTCGTTTTTAGTCATGTCGAACACAAAAGATTTATCAACCTTTATGGCATTTATCGGCAGCCTTTGCAGATAAGAAAGAGAGGAATATCCGGTGCCGAAGTCGTCAATGTAAATATTTATCCCCATATTTCTGATTTGCGTAAGGGTGTTGTACACGGCCGAGTCTTCGGTAAATGCGCTCTCCGTTAGCTCCACTTCAAGCCCGGAAGGTTTGATCCCCCAGGTTATGAGCATCCCCTTTATTTTATCAATGAGCAGCGGGTCATGGAGATTGCGGACTGAGAGATTTACCGCCAGCGGGATTTCCACGTTCTCCTTCTGCCATGCAAAACATTGGCGTACGGCTGCATCAAGGACCCAGTACGTGAGAGGCTTTATCAACCCGGTATTTTCCGCAATAGGAATAAATTCAATAGGAGAAACCATCCCATGTTTTGCATGCTGCCATCTCAGCAGGGCCTCTGCGCCGCAGATAAGACCCGATTTTAAATCAACCTTTGGCTGGCAGTACAGGATGAGTTCGTTGTTTTCGATGGCATATCTAAGATCGCCTGCCATGGCCAATCTTCTGGATGTGCCGTTCTCAAATTCTTCATTGAACAGGGAATAGGCATTGCTTTCTTTTTTTGCCCGGTGCATCGCCATTTCGGCACGCCGGACGATGATATCCGTCTCATTTCCGTGACCGGGGAATAAAGAAATGCCTATGCTTGCCTGGACATAAAGTTTGAGCCCGGAAAGATCAAACGGCTCGTCCAGGATCTTTAGTATCTCCCTTGCCAGATGGACTGCATATTCGGAACCAACGCCCGGCATCATGACGGCAAATACGTCCGCATTACAGCGTGCAAGCATATAGATGTCGTTCAACAGGCTTTGAAGCCGGACTCCTACAATTTTCAGCAAGTCGTTGCCCTGGTGATAGCCAAGGGCCTCGTTGATCTCGTGAAATCTGTTCAGGTCAAGCATAAGCAGGGCAAAGGGACGTTTTTGTGAACCGTTTTCGGTCAGGACATTTGAAATATACTGGTAAAGATGCGTCTTGTTAGGAAGGCTTGTAAGTGAATCGAAATAGGCCATACGCCTGATGGTCTCCTCAGCCTTCTTGCGCTCCGCCACCTCGAGGCTTAAATCCTCGTTTAAAGAAATAAGGGCAGCCGTCCTCTCCTTCACCTTTTCTTCAAGCCGCTCGTTTATGTTCCTCAATTCTTCCCTGGCGCTCTCCACCTCTTTGGTCTTTAATACGGCGTTCTGATAGGTTGAAATCAGGTAGCTTAACGTTTGGGAGCGGCCTGAGTGGACTTCATATCTCTTCCCATCATATTCGAACTCTATACTCTTCCTGTCCGGCCTGTTTTTGAACCTGTACGGATTTTCGAGAAGAGTTTTCACCTTAGAAAGAAGGAATACCTCATTAAAGGGCTTTGTCAGATAATTGTCGGCGCCTGACTCAAGTCCTCTTATTACTTCCTCCGGCTCAACCAACTGCGTCAGCAGTAAAACCGGTATGTTTCTTAGCTCTGCACTTTGTTTTATCTTTCCACACATCTGATATCCGTCCATTACAGGCATCAATATGTCGCTTATTATCAGATCAGGTTTTTTCTTCCGTATAGTTTCAAGCCCCTCGGCGCCGTTTTTTGCCAAAATAACCTTATAACCATTTTCAAACAACACCCGCCTTAGTGTCTCAGCCTGAACAGGGCTATCTTCAACCACAAGGATTTCTTTACTCTGTTTAGTCATGGCACTCTTCTCCTTTTTCATTTCTTGTCCAATCTCAGCAACACTTCCGTTATTTCCTCCGGCCTCAGCACATACTTTGCTGCTCCAAGCTCTATGGCGGCCTTTGGCATCCCAAAGACTATGCTGCTTCCCTTGTCTTGCGCAACAGTAACTCCGCCTGCCTTTGAAACCGCTTGCATCCCTTCAGCCCCATCCCTCCCCATCCCTGTCAATAGAATGGAAAGCATGCGATTGCCATAAAATTCCGCCAAAGACCTGAAAGTGAGTGTTATCGAGGGCCTGTGGCCGTCATAAGGCGGCTCGGCAGTGGGATGAAACATCCCGCCGCTTCCAATCTTCAGGTGCGTGCCTGCCTTGGGGAAGTATATGGTCCCTGGTTCCGGCAAGTCGCCTGTCTTGGCAATCCTGACTTTCATCCTGCAAAGAGATGCAAGCCACTCTATAAAACCGTCAAGGAATTCATCCCCTATATGCTGGACGCATACTATCGGAAGTGGAAAATTGGCCGGGAGCTTAGACAGGATCGCCTCCAGGGTCTGTGGCCCCCCCGTTGACGAGCCTATGGCAATGATCTTTATATCATGGGCGGCGCCTCGTATATCGTAAAGCGGGATTTTATCCAGACGAGGTATGAGGTATTCTTCACGAGTGGCCGGTTCTTTTGGCCTCCTAAATACCTTTACCCCTGACAGCATTCTTATCTTGGAAATAAGTTCCAGAGAACTCTTAAGATATTCAGACTCTACACCACTCCGGGGCTTGGCAAAAACATCAATTGCCCCTGCTTCAAGAAGCTTGAAGATGTTCTGAGAACCTTCCTGGACGGATACGCTTATCACAAGTATGGGCCTCGGATAAGCGGCCATCACTTCCTTAACAAACTCCAGCCCGTCCATCACAGTCATGTGAAGGTCGGTGCATATTACGTCAGGCTCGAGCTTTGGAATAAGTTCAAATCCTTCTTTACCGTTGCCGGCAGTACCGACAACCTTTATGTCAGGGGAAGAAGAGAGTATTCTCTCCAGTATCTTCAGGGCGATGGGCGAATCGTCAATTAGAATAACTTTAATCATATCAGCCTTCCAAGTATATCAAGCAGCATCTTTTGATCAAACGTCGGCTTTGCTATATAAGCGTTAGCGCCGCATTCCATTCCTTTCTTCCTGTCTTCATCCGAGGCAAGGGATGTAACTAAAATGACCGGTAGCTCTTTATATTTCTTGTCCTGGCGTATCTTCTTCGTAAAAGTAAGGCCGTCCATGTTAGGCATGAGGATATCCGACACAACGGCATCGAACGGGCGTAGAATAAGCTTATTAAAAGCATCCAGACCATCCACCGCAGTGACAACCTCGTACCCCGCATCTTCAAGTATCCTCTTTTCCCTGGTCCTTGTCGTAATGCTGTCTTCTGCAAGGAGAACGACCTTCTTTTGTACAGCCTCTTCAACAGGACGCTCAGGAGCGGGAGGAGCCTCGGTCTTCCCGAAAGATTTCAGGAGGTCATGGGGATTAAGCACCATGCATAACTCTCCAGTGGCAAGGACCGCTGTTCCGGATACATTTCTCACACGCTTCAGAATGAAGCCCTGAGGCTTTAGAACAACTTCCTGCTCGTCGATGAGAGAGTCAACAAGAACACCGATTTTTTCGCTTCCAACCGAGAGGATAAGACAGGGAAACGCCTTTTCGCTGTCAATCTTTTGTAAAGAAGGGGGGGAAAGTTGAACTTCAAGAAGTTCCGAAAGTCTTGCCACCGACACAGGCTGACTATCGAAGCTTATAGTCTTCCTGCCCGCCACAGGGAACATATCGCCATTGGAGACAAAGCAAGAGGTTTCGATATACTCAATTGGTATTGCATACACCCTTCCATCAGCCTCCACTATAAGCACCCGGACAGTGGCCAGAGTGATAGGGAGCTTCACCATGAACCTGCATCCGGCATCAGGAGATGTCTCTAAAGAAAGCGTCCCTTTGAGGCGCTCGACACTTTTCCTGAGAACATCCAGCCCCACTCCCCTCCCGGATACCTCCGTCACAAATGGGCTTGTTGAAAAACCGGAAGTGAATATGAGCGCCTCTATATCGGAAGAAGTCATCGCAGCAAGTTCGTCTTCTCTGAATATCTTCCTCTTTGTGATCGTCCTTTTTATTGCCTCGATGTCCAGCCCCTTTCCATCGTCCGATACCTCTATAAATATGCTGCCGTTCGCCTGATAAGCCTTGAGCCGTACCGTCCCTGTTCTATGTTTGCCGAGACGTTCCCGCTCCTCAGGCGCCTCAATGCCGTGGTCTATGGCGTTTCTTATCATGTGCATCACCGGGTCCTTCATCTCCTCGATTATTCTCTTGTCCGCCGTCACATCTCCGCCCTCTACGATAAGCTCAGCCTCCTTCCCCTTTTCTCTTGCCATGTCCCTGACAATCCTGGGGTAGAGGTTGAATATAGTGGACATGGGAACCAGCCTTATCTTCCCTATCCCATCCTCGATCCTTCCGGCAATGAAATCAAGCCTGGCGCTGTCCTCATTCATTTTAGAAATCAGGTATTGGATTTTGGTCTGAAATTCGGAATAAATTTTTGGCAATTCATGAATCGCGGGAACCTTCTTTTCCAGAGACTCCCACAAATCAGAAATCTCCTCTATTTCGGCAACATGACGCGCAATATGGGTCTTCGTGACCGCCAACTCTCCAGCCTGGGTCATAAGCATATCGAGCATTTTGGTATCCACTCGGACGGTTTCGATCCTGAATTCCGGAGCAGGAGCTGAAGATAATTGATGTTCTGTTTCTACCGGCGCAGCATTAGCAGGGACCTTCTCACTGATAACCGCCTCCGTTGGCCCTGAGCCTGTCGAAGGCATGTCTTGAATAGTTTCAGAACGCTTTACCGGCGATTCATGAATTGTCCCTGCTTCCGATTCAAGAGATTTTTTATCTCCTCCGCCGATTTGCGCAATAACCTCCGAGACATTCACACCTGCCGGTTCTCCGGTTACTGCCATGTTCACAAGCCTCTGGATGGAATCGAGTCCGTGATAAAGCCTGTCTATTATATCGGAGGTGAGTACCGTCTTCCCTCCCTTCGCAGCACTCAGGACATCCTCCATTTTATGGGCAATGGCCTCGACATCCGAAACCCCCACCATCCTGGCTGCGCCCTTAAGGCTGTGGGCCTCGCGAAAAACTTCCTCAAGGACCGCACCGTCTTTAGGCTCCTTTTCGAGGCGCAAAAGACCTTCGTTAAGATGCTGCAGATGCTCCTCGCTCTCGACCTTGAACAGGTCTCTCAGCTCTTTGTCTTCGATCATTTTAGACACCTTTGGGAATCCAGAATTCAGACAACCAAATCCCTAAAATCTTTTGCCGGTTCCCTTTTCATTTTCTTTCCTCTCTTCTGGATTCCGGAACTGCTTTTACACCATCTTCTTCAGATTCTGGGCCGCTTCATTAAGCCTCTGAATGCCGACCTTCGTCTGGCTTATCCCTGCTGCGGTATCCTTTGCACCGGCGTTTATCTGATTCATTGCGTCACTGACCTGTTTGATGGCAATAACCTGCTGTTTAGCATTAAGCGAGACCTGCTGGGCGTTTCCATAGACGTTATTGGCGACGCCGGAGAGCGAACTAAAGGCCTCTCCTGCCTTCTGGGCAATGTCGGCAACCTCCTGGACCGTCTTGGTCCCTTCTTCCGTGACCATAACGGCAGAGTTGGTGGCCTTCTGTATGTCGGTGACTATAGTGTTGACCCTCTCAGCAGACTTCTTGCCCTGGTCGGCCAGCTTCCTGACCTCCTGTGCTATGACGGCAAACCCCTTTCCCTGCTCACCGGCCCGAACCGCTTCCACAGCTGCGTTCAAAGCCAGCATGTTTATCTGGCCCGCAATGTCCGTCACTACCGTAGCAATCCCCCCGATCTGCCCCGTCTGCTCGCTCAGGTGGAGTATCTGATCCCCTATGGCCCCGACCTTCTCCCTGGTCTTGGACATCCCGTCGGAGGCCTGCCTTGCCATTCTGACCCCCTCGTCGGTAGTCACCAGGGCCTGTTTTGCCATGGCCGCCACCGCATCCGCTTGTTCGGCGGATTGCCTTGATGAAGTGCCTAACTCTTCCATTGTAATAGTGGTCTCGTTCACGGAAGCGGCCTGCTCAGTTGCGCTCCTCTCGTGCTGCTCCACGGTGGATGCGATCTCGCTTGACGTGGACGAAAGGGAGCTTGCGGTCTCATTGATGGAGCGGATGATACTGGTTGCTATCCAGAAGCCTATACCAACTGCAAGGAGCGACGAGACCAGCGTCCCCAGAATTATTGTCATTAAGAGAAGGTTGAGAGCGTCCTCTTCGGCCTTTAAACTTTCAGACAACACCCTGTTTTCACTCTCCTGGAGCTGCTTAGTAAGCACATTAAAGTCATCGTATTGTTTTGCTCCTCCTTCTTCCTGCATCTGACTTATCGCCTGAGAAAGCTTCCCTTCCTTTATCAGGGCTATCCGTCTTTGTACGCCGGTTATGAGATCGTTTCCGGCCTTGACGATCTTTTCAAAAAGCTCTTTATTGACAGGATCCTTTGTAACCGTACCTATAAGGCCTTCCAGTGAATGTTACCCCAAAATGATAATGTCCGGTTTTACCAAAGTAGAAATGTCCTAAAAC
>ERZ1292630.243-Hain-H41-02um-R3-243-length-58347-cov-196_pt1 | contig 58347 bp, 52 predicted proteins | sample MGYA00564408_ERZ1292630 | MGnify/ENA primary metagenome ERZ1292630 (study PRJEB36523, sample SAMEA6512641) | groundwater metagenome | collected 2019-01-08 | study: AquaDiva: Metagenomics assemblies of 32 groundwater samples
CGCGCACCGACATGCGGGCCAAGAAGAGATCGCTCTTGACGTCGTACAGATTTTGAGCGCGGAGTTCCTTTCCGATATCTGCAAAACTACTCACGCGATCCAAGTCTTGAATGGTTTTGAAGGGGCGCGATATGGCAATGTCCGCAGCTACGCCTTGCGTAATGCTTGGATCGAGCGCCTGAAGGACAAAGGGGTCTGCGGTGTTCAGATTCAGCTTACTTTGTCCTTCTTGAGGATAGACGGTCACCAGCTTTGAGAGCTTTGCCATGATGTCTGGAGTCATCCCTTTAATCAGGCGCAATTCTAAAAGTGTCTGCAGCGGAGCATTGGCCGCCCGGTAAGGGGGGCGCAGCGTTTGATAGTAAAGGCTTTCTGCTCCGGCAGGTTCCGGCGTCTCGTCCTGATCCACCCAATCGACGATGGCATCCACCAGATCCGGCTTGATCTGCAACAGATCGAAGAGCCGTTTGACTCTCTGGACCCTAGCTTTCTTGGCAATGGGGTCACCGGCCGCTGCCAGGTCGTTCAGGTTCAGCTTGCCCCGTTCATCCTCGATCTGGGCGGTCAGCAGGCCGTCACCGATGACATAGTTTTTGATGGGAAGAGCCCACAAATCGGTGGGGGCATCGAAGAACTGGCCCGCTTTCCTGTCTTTGGCAAGGTCTTGCTGTAAGGTGCCACGGGCTGCCTGTACTGCGGCACGCGCGAGCACCGTGGCTTTGAAGTTGTCGCGAAAGGCCGCGGCGTCACGGTATTCTCGTCTCGCCTCGGCGTCGAACTCAAGAATTAGCGCAACCAGGAGGGCGAGAACCAGGAGGGTAAGAAGAAGGGCGATACCACGTTCATCAGACCTTCGCATAGGTCACGATTCTCAGCGTCGCGTCAAGATTGACGGGATTATCGTATTTCGGTTTGATTTGCAGATGATGCACTTGGACGTCATAGGGCGCCTGTTCGATGGCCGCCAGCAGCGCGAGGAGCTGAGGAAGCGACACGCCGTCGACCCGAAGGTCGACCGCGGTTTCCTGATAGCCCTCGACGACAGTAGCGGCCTGCGGCTGCAGGCCGACGATGCGATCGCGAATCTGTGCCGTCGTCGTCGCTTCTTCCATGAACGCCAGCAGCGAAAACTGGGCCGGTGGGCTCGGCATGCGTTGCTCAACCTTGGTGATACGCGCCTGCTTGAGCACGTACTCCTGCGCGACGAGCGCGAGTTCTTGGCTGTCTTTCGCTTTCCGCTTCGCGTGCCGATCGAGCTTGTCGATCGAGGCCATGAGCGGATCGACGATCAGGAGAAAGACGAGCGCGGCCACAACCATGGCTCCGCCGGCCGCCACGATGATGCGTTCGCGCTGTGAGAACTGCTGCCACCGTTCTTTCAGCATCTGCATCATGGCCATTGCACCGTATAGGTGAGGCGAAACACGACTTGGTTTGGCACCGCTCCGACGCGGGTATCGCTGATGGATACATCATGGAGAGTCTCGTTCGCCATGAAGGACTGCTTAATCTTCTCAACCGCATCGAACGTTGTGGTTTCTCCCTCAAGATGGATGCTCGTCCCGTCGATCGTCAGCTCCCGTATCTTCAACGGGACGCCCTGGGGCACATGTTTCACGAGTTCTGCCAGGCCGGCCAGAACGTTATAGCGCGCACCGTCGACGATCGAGAGACCTTTTTCCAGCTGTGTCACTCGATAACGCGCCTGGTCTAATTCATCACCCGGGTTTACGCCGGGACCAAATGTTTGCTCATATTGCGTCTGGAGTCCGAGCTTGAGGTCTTTGACCGTAGAATCTTTGAGGGCAACGCGTACGGCGAGATCTCCTAACACGAGAAGAGCCAGAATCAGTCCTCCCCATAGAGCCAGCCGTCGATCCCGTTTGGACACTTCCGTTGTGTCCGATGCGGCATCGCTGCTGGCTTTGAAGTCCAGCGCGAGATTCGATCCCACAAGCCTGGATTTCCAGCGGGGGCGGACAATGTTTGGATGGATCGACAATCCAAACGCGATGGAAAACGCGCGTGGGCAACTCGATCCAAATCCTTGCCGTGGGCCGACCGGGAGTAAGCCGAGTTGCTGTGCCATATGCCCGCTGAGTTCTTTCAATTTAGAACCGCCGCCCGATACCCAACAATGAGTCAGCCGCTGATGGGCTGCGTTTTCGTAGGTATGGAGGGAGACGCGTAATTCTTTAATGACCGGTTCAAGCCAGGTCTCGATTTCCTGTACAGCCATGGCCCGTTTTCGCCGTTCCGCTTCGGCGAAGCTGCAGGCATAGCGCACGGCGAGCGCATGGGTGAGATGATTCCCTCCCCACAGCACAGTTCGTAACAACACGGGACGACCTTCGTGCACGAGACATAAGGTCGTCTTTGAGGCTCCGACGTCGATGATCGCCATGTCGCCGGGAACCTGGGCGCCTTCCTCTTTCAGAAACTGACTGACAGAAAACAAGGCCATCCCGTCAACCGTGATGACAGAGGGGTTCAGATCGGCGGAGGCCATAAACCGCAAATGTTCGGCAATTTTGGCTTTGGGTGCTGCGGTGACCAGCACGTCGGACCCTTTGGCCTTTGCCTGTCCTTCCAGGGATTCTCGCGCCGGTAATAACAGGCTTCCGACGGTGACGTCCTCCAGAGGCATGGGAATCAGGTTTTCCATTTCGAACGGGACAATCTGCGCCAGCTTGGACGCATCTCGAAAGGGAAAGGAGAGAGTTCTGACAAACACATCTTGGCAAGGGAGTGCGGTCACAATTTCCCCGCTCCCATACAAGCCATGCTGCCAGAGAAAGTTCCTCAGCATGGCGGTGCGATACGCCGGTTCCGTATGTTCCTGACGCCCGTACGGGATGGGCTGATGAAAGTATTCTACCGATTCACGTCCGGTCAGGCGGCGGCGAAACCGCACGGCCTTCAAGGCCGTTTGCCCGATATCGAGCCCAACACATTCAGCAATCATCGACAACTCTGTTCGCTCCTCATCTTCACACGAGCCCGGTTTGTCCGGTTCATCTGGTTAGTTTCGCGAAACCAATCAAACGAGACAAACCAAATGAACGCAATAACAGTTTTCTCCTGCTAGAGGGCCACCCGCGCCTGTATAATCGGCCCTACAAGTTTGAACGTCAAGGGGGCTCCTGGCTGGAACGGTGGCAACGAGAGGCTCGCCGCTTTTTGGGCAAACCCTGCGCCTGGAATCACGGTGACTGTGAGATCGAGAAGGCTGTGTTGCAGAGGTTCCCGCAACGTCACATGTCCCTGGGCCGAAAACGATCCGTCCACGCCGTCCCCCTTCAAGTCCGTGACGTCGCAGGCGCCGTCGTGGCAGGTGAATACAGCATGGATCTGGTTAAATGTGAGCGAAGAATTCGCGGAGGGGTTGGGTCCGATCCGTTCGACGACGAGATCCGTAATGTCAGCCTTCACAGTTCCTTCCCCATTGAGGGCGGCTTGTGGGCCTTGTGTGCTATCCCACCGATGCATGAAGTCTCCCTGGATGGTCCCTCGGCTCACGTAGGGTTTCAGAACTGTTGCAAGATCCATCTGCTGGAGGTGGCCTTTGACGGCCAGAGGACCCTGTAACGACCATGCGGCTGAGGTCAGGGATCCAGAGGCTCGCCCCACTTCTGACTGTGCGACTCCCGGCAGCTGGACGGTGTACTCTACCACTAGTTGGCCTAAAATTGCCTGAAAGACTCCAATTGCCGCGCGTGCGGTTCTAACGGAAATCGTTCCGATTGTCGGTCCAGTGAGGACCAGATCACGCCACTCGATGGCCGCGGGTAGTCCCACTGACCAATCTGCCGCGCGAACCTCCAACCCACTCGTTCGATTGAATTCGGTCAACAGGCGATGCTGGAGTGGGTCAAAAGGAAAGGTCAGGAGTAGGAATAGGATGAAGCAGGTCAGCGAGGCCAGTCCCCACCCCAGTGGCCCTTTACGTGTCACTGTCGCAAGCCAGGCAAAAGGCCACGTCATTATGACGCTCCTATCGCGACCCATTGGCGAACCGTCACGGGCTCTTCTTTCCCTTGGAGCAGCGTCAGCTCGAGTAAGACGGCTTTAGGCGCGCCGGGCTTCCCGCGACTATCCCATTCATCCAGCCAGAGCTGGCTCTTCCCGTCGTAATAACGCACATTGAACCCTTTCACTTTGGTGGCAAGTTCGACTTTTTCAATGGATTCGTCTGTCAGACTATAGAGATTTCTTCGGGAAAATCGAAGGAGACGATCGCCTTCTCTGGTGTAGACGATACGGACGAGCTCGGTATCTTTCGCCGAATCCGCCCCTCGAAATTGACCCATCGTGAGAAAGGCGACCGAATCTGCCGGTTGACCGTCCCGCTGGTCGTTGATCCCCATCCAAGGGCCGGTTGCACGACTCTCGCTGACTGCCAGCTCATCAATCATAAGGCTTAACGTACGGCGAACGATTTGCTCATCAGCTGATTTCGCTCGTGCTGCGTCCATCGCGCTTGTCGTCACATAGAGGGATCCGAAGACTAACGTGGCCATCATGGCGATGAGCGAGACCGCCAATAGAATTTCGATCAGGGTAAATCCCTCTTCAGAACCCTGTGGCGCTTGTCGAAAAGACATAGGTGCTGACCTCGACCCTTTCTTCTATTTCCCCTCTCGGCCAGAGAACCTGAATCTTAATTTCCCGCACGACTGGTAATGGTGTGGGCGAGACGATCCGTTTCCATCGATAATTCGCCGGGCGATTCGTCATCTCGGGAGTGGCTTGAGACCCCAGCGGGGTCGGCCGAAATTCTCCACCTGTCTCGCCAAGGGGTAAGAGGGCGCCCAACTCCGTCTCGACCAATTTTTCCTGCGCGAGGATTGTGGCTGTCGTGAGTTCACGGGCTCTCGCATGCAGGTCGAGATCCCAATTGCGAAGCCCTAATAAGATCGGCAGCGCGAGCGCGAGAATGCCGAGCGCGATCAGCACCTCCAATAATGTGAACCCCCGTTCACTCCTCATAGACGCACACTCGGTGGTGACACAGTCAAGGTTGGCGCGAATCCTTCACGACCTCGGTCATTTTAAGTAATGGTTTCACTCTATCGAGAATGAGAAGCGGCGTGGGGGGGGGAGGGTCGATCCGCTCATCGCTCATGCGAATGGCTCCTGTCACCGGCTCAATGGCGATGGCCAGAAGGTTGTTGCGCGCATCCACCAAATGCATCGTCATCGGATCGATCCTTCCTGAGGGGTAAAAGGACAGATTGACCCGACCGGAGCTTTTTATCGCCTGACCGACCACCATATCTGAGATACGAAAGGGGGCCGGGATGTATAACGGTGTGGCCCATGTGGGATGTTCGACCGGCACCTTTTCCTGATCCCCATCCAGGATCATCAGCCAATAGACTCCTCGGTCAATATCGACGTACAGCCGGAGTGGCTTCTGGGTCACCATGGACAGGTCTTGGAGGGATCGTACCGTTCGGACCATCTGCCGCCCGACAGAACCCAGGTTTTCTTCCAGCGAAATGCGAGGCAGCACGATGCCGAGTAACCCGACGAATAGAAATAAGACGATGATGATTTCCAGAATGGTAAATCCACGTGTGGAGCGTAAGATGTGAGGGGGAAGGTATAAGACGCGGGAGACGCTGAGATAGGCCTCACGGGTTCTTGGCCTTTCGCCTCTCGCCCCGTGCCGCACCATCTATTCCTTGTCCAGATTCCAATTGTTGATATCGGCATTGATGCCTTCGCCGCCTGTTTCGCCATCGGTGCCAAGGGAGATAACATCGTACTCACCTCTCAGGCTAGAGGTCTGACCGGGATTCTGAACGGGAGTCTGACTGGGGCTAAAATACTTGTAGGGGTTTCCCCAGGGATCTTCCGGGAGTTTTTGAATATATCCACCGAGTTTCCACTTCTTGGGGACGATTCCCACCGAAGGTTTTTCGACCAAGGCTTTTAGCCCTTGTTCAGTCGTGGGATAGATACCGTTGTCGAGCTTATAGAGCTGCAAGGCGCCTTCGATATTTCGAATTTGGACTTTTGCCGCAGTGCGCTTCGCATCATCGGTTCGCCCCATGATGCGAGGGACGACCAAAGCCGCGAGAATCGCGAGAATGGCGACCACGACCATGATTTCGATGAACGTAAAACCGTCGGTTCCACCGCAGGCGCGCGGCGTAAGGCGTGAGGTGAGGGGGCCTCGGTGCCGGGGGTTTTTGCCCCATATCGTCCACATACTCTCGACCTGCTCTCTTCCTGTCATCGAACACCTCCCGTTAGACTCATCACCCATCACCTTAAGCTGATCACTACCTCAACTTTGGAATTATACTCGTGTAGTACAACAGCGGAACATTCCCGCAGGAGGCTCAAAAAGGTCGTCCAGCAAGGCCGCAGCGAGTGAAGGCCCGAGGCGTACCCTCTGGGGTACGTTGAGGGTCTGAACGATGCGAGAACGCGGCTGGCGAACTTTTTCAGCCTCCTGCTAGCGAACCATCTGTCCCATCTCAAAGATGGGCAGTAGGATAGCCACGACGATACAGAACACCAAGATACCCATGGCCAGGATCATAATGGGTTCCAAGAGAGAGGTAAATCGTGTAATAACCCGATCGACTTCTCCATCATAGATATGGCCGATGCGGCGCAACATCTCTTCCATTTCGCCGCTGCGTTCACCGACTGCGATCATGTGCGTGACCAGCGCAGGAAATTCTCCGCTCCGCTTCAATGGTTCGGCAATCGTTTCCCCTTCCCGTATATTCTGTCTGGCTCCTTCGACGGCATGTTCGAGGACGCGATTGTTCATCACACGTTTCGCGACGTCCATGGCATCCAACAATTGCACCCCGCTCGCCAGCATGGTGGCCAATGTGCTGGTCAGTCGGGAGATCGAGACCATACGGGCAACCTCGCCCATCAGTGGCATCTTCAAGAGCCATCGGTCGGCCACGAGTCGCCCCGCTTCCGTTTTAATCGCCCGGCGTGCCGCCCACACCGTGACACCCACCACACCAAGTATCACCGCCCAATAGTCGGCAAGAAAATGGCTGATGCTCATCAGGACGACGGTCGGCCAGGGGAGGGCCTGCTTCAAGCTCGTAAAAACGGCGGTGATTTTCGGCACCACAAAGGTCATGAGGAAAAACAGCACCGTGACGCCGACGATCAACATGAGGGCCGGATAGAGCACGGCGTTCGTCACTTTATGCTTGAGCGCCAGCTGTTTTTCCAGAAACTCTGCAAGGCGGAAGAGGATCTGATCCAACGCTCCGCTGGCCTCACCTGCGCGCACCATGTGCACATAAATCTGAGAAAACTCTCGTGGATAGCGCTCAAGCACGGCGCTATAAGTTGCCCCTCCACGGATCTCTTCGCGGATATCGGCCATGAGGCTTTTTACGGACTTCTTCTCGGTTTGATCCACCATCACTCCGAGCGCCTCGACCAACGGCAGTCCTGCGACCAGTAACGTTGCTAGTTGCCTGGTCATCATCGCTACGTCTGTCGTACTGAGAGCAGGGGAGCGTCCGATCCCAGGCGTGGTTCGGCCGGAGGTGTTGGTGGATGAGGTTGTTGTGGTGGCCAAGCCTTGTTCCACCATATCGGTGGGAAACACGCCGACCTTCCGCAATTTGACGCGTGCAACTTTCGGACTCTCGGCATCGATAATGCCGGTCGCAGCCCCACCGTCGTTTCGATAGCCTTTATATTGATACACGGGCATTTGGCTAGCCCTCATTATTCATGACGGTTCGTCGCGAAATCGCGGAGCCGCGCAGCGAGACCAGCGCGCGGAGCCGTAAGAATCCGATGCGTACTCGTGCAGTACGTTGAGGGTTCGAGGGGCGAGCCCGCTGGCCGAAGGCTCGTCGTAGCAGCGGATCGGTGATTGTAGCAGAAGCGTTCATGGATAATGCGGGCTAAATCTCAACTTCCTGCTGGGTAATCCGCATCAATTCTTCAGTCGTGGTGATCCCGTGAAACACCTTGTCCGCCCCTTCGTCCTTCAAGGTCACCATCCCCTTCGCCGTCGCGGCTTGACGGATCAAACCCGAGTCTGCCTTGTTGCCGATGAGGCGGCGGATCTCATCGTCCAGCACAAGGAGTTCAAAAATACCGGTTCGGCCTCGATAGCCGGTTTGGGAACAGGCAGGACATCCGGCGCCACGATAGAAGGTGGGACGTACCCTTGGAGGAACGATCCCGATGCGAATCAGTTCTTCATCGTCAGGATGATAGGGCTGCTTGCAGTCCGAACAGACCTGTCGTAACAATCGTTGGGCTAAGACGGCGACCACCGAGGAGGCGACGAGGAACGGTTCGATACCCATGTCGATCAATCTGGTGGCGGCGCTTGCGGCATCGTTGGTATGGAGTGTCGAGAAGACTAGGTGCCCTGTGAGCGAGGCATGAATGGCAATTTCAGCAGTTTCACGGTCGCGGATTTCGCCGATCATGATGACATCGGGATCTTGTCTGAGAATAGACCGCAACCCTGCGGCGAACGTCAGGTTGATTTTTGGATTCACCTGCATCTGGCCCACGCCGAGCAGTTGGTATTCCACGGGATCTTCGACCGTAATAATATTCTTGTCCGGGGCATTGATCTGCGTCAACGCCGCATAGAGTGTCGTCGTCTTCCCGCTCCCCGTCGGTCCGGTCACGAGAATGATGCCATGCGACAAATGGATCAATTGTTGGATGATCCCCAACCGGTCCTCCGTAAATCCCATCTCCGACAGATTCAGCAGACGGTTCTCTTTCTCCAATAACCGTAGAACGACCCGTTCTCCATGTGAGGTGGGTAGCACTGAGACACGCAGATCGACATCCTTCCCTGCCGTCCTGATCCGAAATCGGCCATCCTGAGGCAATCGCTTCTCTGCGATATTGAGACCCGACATGATTTTCAACCGCGCGATAATGCTCGCCTGCAGATGTTTGGGTGGTGTGAGGACGGGATAGAGCACTCCGTCAATGCGATACCGCACGACCAGACCACGTTCGAACGATTCGAAATGAATATCGCTCGCACGTTGCCTGACCGCCTGGAAAAGTACGGAGTTGACCAACCGAATAATGGGTGCTTCATCGGTGGCATCGAGGAGATCCTGTGGTTCATCCAATTCGTGAGCGATCTGGTCCAAGCTCTCACTGGCGGCGATATCTTCCATTACTTGCTCCGCGCCGGCAGGGCTGGCCGCTTCGTCATAGACCCGATTCAAGCAGGCCAGAAGCGAGAGACTACTGGTCAGCACCGGTTTGATTGGAAGGCCGAGCAAGAGCCGGAGGTCGTCCAACGCGGCTGTCTCCATGGGATCGGTGGTCGCCACAAGTACCGATCCATTCTCTGTCTTGAGAGGGAGCACGTGATAGCGGCGGGCAAAGTGAATCGGAACTTTCCTGACCCATTCATGGTCCACCTGGCTCACATCGAGATGCGAGAGCCAGGGAAGGTCAAATTGAATGGCAAGCGCCTGGAGGAGTTGCTCTTCGGTGATCGCTCTGGCCCGGACCAAGATTTCTCCGATGCGTCCGCCTTTAGTGGCTTGGAGGTTCATGGCCTCAAGCAGCTTCGCTTCAGACAAGCCGAATTTGTCTTCGAGTATCCCGCCTAACAGCGGTCGACCATTCTGTTCGTCCTGTACCACTGAACACCAATGAGATGGTTCACTTCTGAGAAAGCCCGTCGGTTCGGAGTAAGACCCTAACCGGTGGAAGATGAAAGGATACTCCTCCAATTCATAGATCACAAGGACGGAGCGATTCCACCGATGGGCCATCCATACAGCTTTCTCTCCAGTCTCGGGTAAGAGTCACGGTCTCAGACAGTGGGCCTCGTGTAGTCCTAAACAACTGAGATCGAGGCAATCGCTAAAAAATCTTAATGGTTCCATTTCTGGAATTGTCGTTACCCGATGAACTGCTCAGGCTGACTGTCCGGTTACTGCAGAGTATCTCGAGAGAGTACGACTGTCCCTCGAAAAAAAAGAGATATGAATTCCTTGCTTAGCTGGTATATAACGATGTCGGTATCAGGTTAGGTAATGGTGTCGATACCGTTACCCTCGATCAATGAAAACCCCATCGCTGCTGTCAGGCGGTACTCGTGCCTTTCTCCTTCTGGGTGTGCTTGTCTCAGGCACGAGCCTGATTGTCACGGCTTGCGAGACTAACGGTCCTCAAACAACAATCAGGTCGGATTCATCCACAGTCACCAAGATGAAGCAGGGATTCGTTTCAGGTGAAGTCTTGGTGAAGTTCAAGCCATCGGTCTCTCAGGATCGTATAGATGCCATTCTGAAAGAATGTGGAACCGAACGGATTGCTGTGCTGAAGGATCTGGGCGTTCACCATGTTCGAATTGTGAACAAGGAGGCGGTCGAGAAAGTGGTAATGCGATTATCTGCATTCCAGGAGGTTGAATATGCCGAGCCAAACCTGCTCTCGCACACCGAGCAGTAGATTCACCAAGCGATCCCGTTGGCTGCGCATCGGCGCCTTCGCACTGGCATGTTCGGCCGGCTCGTTGTTGTTGTGGAATGACATCAGCACTGCCGATGGCATACAGGAGAATAGAGGGTTCAATCGAGTGACTGGGAGCTCGGTGGAGCCTGCGCAGTATATACCTGGGGAAGTGATCGTCAAGTATCTCGACAGCGCCTCTAGGGCCACGGTTGCGGCGGCAGGGGGGCAGATGATCAAGTCCTTTGCCGGAGGTGAGGAGCGGGTACAACATGTGAAATTGAATAAGGGCGAGACCGTAGAGGACGCGCTGGAGAGATATCGCCATAGTCCCGCCATTGAATATGCCGAGCCGAATTATATTCATCAGCTAGCCGCTATTCCTAACGACACGAGGTTCACCTCGCTCTGGGGTCTTCACAATACCGGGCAGACCGTGAACGGGACAGGTGGCACAGCAGATATTGATATCGATGCGCCAGAAGCCTGGGACATCACCACGGGCAGCGCCAACGTGATCATTGCGGTCATCGACAGCGGTATTGCCTATGATCATCCTGATCTGGCTGCCAACATGTGGAGGAATCCGGGGGAGATCCCCAATGACGGGATCGATAACGATGGGAATGGATTGGTGGATGATGTTTTCGGGTACGATTTTCGCTCCAACGACAGCGAGCCGATGGATCCGATTGATCTGACGGTCGGCGCCACTGGGGGCAATCCCGGCCACGGCACCCACGTTGCGGGCACGATCGGGGCAGTCGGCAATAATAGTTCCGGCGTCACCGGAGTCATGCATACAGTTCAACTCATGGCACTGAAAGCGGGCGGCGTGGATAACGGTTTGCCGAGCAATGCCATCGTTGAGGCCATCAACTATGCGGTTCGTAAAGGTGCTCGTGCGATCAATGCCAGTTTTACCCGTCAAGGCGATTGCAGCCGGGTGGAATATGACGCACTCAGTGCTGCGAATGCGGCTGGTGTGATGGTGCTTGCCGCAGCGGGTAATGCCGGCTCGAACAACGATGTCAACTCTGTGTTTCCCGCCGGCTATAGCGTGACAACGAGCTGTGGGGCGGCATTGCCGAATGTCATTTCTGTGGCTGCGATTACGCAAACAGGCGGAAGAGCCGGTTTCTCGAACTTCGGCGCCACCTCGGTGCAGATTGCGGCTCCGGGAGTGAACACCAACAGCACCAAGCCCACCAGCAATACGGCAAATCTGTTGCTCCACAACTTCGACTCGAATCCCACGGGATTGGGTTATACGTTTAGCGGCATCAACAACTCGTGGGGATTCACGAATACCCGATCATCCAGCCCCTCCACGAGCATGACCGATAGTCCCGCTGGAAATTATCTCGACAACACCGTCTCTGAGGCGACCAGCCCGATCTTCAGCACGGCGGGGCAGCGAGGCTGTCGGCTTGAAAGTCGGTTGCGACTAGCAACTCAGAATGATGCTGATGGAATTCAGACCGACGTCTCCGGTGACGGCGGTGCGAACTGGTTCACTCAGAGTGGCTTTACGGGTTCGACAAACGACACCTTCGTGCGTTTTACCATGGCAGAGTTGCCGGATCGGAAGCCTAATGTCCAGTATCGTTTTGAATTTGTTTCTAACTCCAGCATTGTCGATGACGGAGTGTATCTGGACGATGTGCGAGCCTATTGTGTGTCCGGCACGCCGAGTGCTACGAACGACTATCAGTTCTTAGCCGGCACCTCGATGGCGACGCCGCATGTCACGGGGGTCGTCGGCCTTCTTCTTTCCATCAACCCGAATTTGACAGTGGCTCAAATTAGAAATGCGATTCTGAACACCGGCGAGGCCTCGCCCCTTCTGAACGGTGTCGTGTCGAGTGGCCGCCGGCTGAATGCGTTCAATGCGCTGAACTCCATCGCCCCGACGTTTACCGTCATGGTTGCCAAGAACGGCACAGGGACTGGAACGGTTGCGTCAATTCCAGCCGGGATCAATTGCGGGGGTGACTGTAACGAACGCTTCCCTGGTGGAGCCACTGTGATACTGACGGCGACACCAAGCGCGGGATCTCTGTTCACCGGATGGACCGGCGGTGGGTGTAGCGGGACCGGTAGCTGTGCCGTGACGACTACCGGCACCGTCACGGCGACCTTTAATCTTCCGGCGCCTGCTCCGTTCACGGTCGCCGTCAATAAAAATGGCACGGGAGCGGGCGCTGTTACCTCTGCCCCAGCTGGGATTACTTGTGGCGCAGACTGTACTGGGACCTATCCTGGCGGGACGCGTGTGACATTGACTGCGGCAGCTGATGCCGGCTCTGTCTTTACCGGCTGGAACGGCGGTGTTTGTGCTGGTGCAGGCCTCTGTGTCGTGTCAAACACGGCCACGGTGACCGCAACTTTTAGCGTGATACCGCCGCCAATCACGGTGACGGTCGATAAGAATGGCACAGGAACAGGCACCGTGACCTCGACCCCTGCTGGCATCGATTGCGGCGGGGACTGTACTGGGACGTACCCTGGCGGGACGACCGTGACCTTGACGCCCAGAGCAACTGCCGGGTCGCGCTTTGCCGGTTGGAGCGGTGGTTGTTCTGGAACCACTACCTGTCAGGTGGCCAGCACGGTGAGCGTGACAGCGACCTTTAACGTGCTACCGCCTCCGGGATCCTTTACGGTGACTATCCTTAAGGGAGGGACTGGCACCGGGAAAGTAGTCTCAGCCCCGACAGGTATCGATTGCGGCGCAATCTGCAATGCGAATTTTTTCAATAATACCAACGTGACGCTTACAGCAACCGCGGATGGTGGGGCAACCTTCACCGGCTGGAGTGGTGGTGGGTGCACAGGCACCGGTTCCTGTGTTGTCAGTACCGCCGCCTCAGTGACGGCGAATTTCGACGGGCCTCCGGACAATGCCGTCGCACCTTCCTCAGCTGGTGGAGGTGGCTGCACCATCGCGCATGCCGGCACAAACGATGCTTTGATGCCGATCATGTTGCTGATGACCATTGGGGCACTGGTCTGGAGAAGTCGGCGTCGATTATAGTCACGTGACGGATACTCAACCACATTACTCATCTGCTGAGGTTTCCTGGGGCACCCCGGGGAACCTTGATGAGATGTGAGCAACAGGACCTCCCAAATCCTGTCGGTCCTGTGCGAGAGGTTTGGCCTCAAAGCGGCGCCGGCCTTTTATCGCGCTCCGATTTTTCTTTCCGCGCTGGCCATCGGTGCAGCTGTTTGGCTCGTGTTGCCGTTTCTGGCGGTCGTCCAACCCTTGCCGTGGCTGCGTATATTTTCACTAGCGTTCCTTGTGGCGGCTCTCTGGCAGCCGATTGTTGAAGAGCTTTTGTTTCGGGGATGTCTACAAGGATGGCTATTCACTCATGAATGGGGACGGCAATCGTTCGTCGGCATCAGCATCGCTAATCTTCTGACGTCGGTCGTATTTTCTGGCGCGCACCTTGCGACGCATTCGCTTTCGTGGGCCTTGTTGACGTTGTTTCCCTCGCTGCTGTTTGGGGTTCTGCGTGATCGGTTTGGGTCTGTCCTTCCTCCACTCGCGCTGCACATCATTTACAATGCAGGGTACTTTCTGCTGACAGGAGGGTCGTCCCTTGTCTGAGCCTGGGAGCTGGTCCGACATTGACCATTCTACTGCGGCGAAAGATCTGCGACCTTCTGCATCGTACTCGGCCCGAAAAAATCCTCAACGTATTCCAGCGAATACGCCTGCGGTTTTTCCAGACCTGCGGCCTCGCATCTGACCGCATCTCTTTCGCCTCGTCACGAAGGCAATGTCGGACAGGCTCCCTAGGAGATGATCTCGATCAAGAACCCCGAGGGCATTGTCGAGATGGTGGGGAGAAGGTGTTGGAGGACGGTAAGACGCTTAGCGAATCTCGAAGTTCATGGTTGTGCGCTGATTGTTGCGCAAGACATCGAGCTTCACAGCGCGTTCGTTTCGAAGCTGTTGGAAGAGTGTGAGTATCGTGCTCGGGTCGCGAATGTCCACGCCATTGACCTGCTGGAGGATATCCCCGTATTTCAAACCGATTTTCTCATAAAAACTGGACGGTGCGATGTAGTCGAGGCGGAACCCGTTCATCGATCCGTTCACGAGGTTTGGCACGGCTCTCGCCTGGGACAATAGTTTGGGCAGATCGTCCATGGCTTGCTCAACGACTCTTCGATCGAGGACCGTCCGCGTCGGACTCGCCGGTGCTTGAGTCACGGCTGATGCGCCGGGTGCTGGTGTAGACGGAGGCTTCTCGATCTGCGAAGCGGCGAGTTCAAGGAGCTCTTGTTGATCGCCCTGCCGAACGACCATCCCGTCCCGACGGATTTCACTGATCTCACCGATATCAGGTATGTGGTCGTGCAACCGAAAGAATAGTTGACGCTTGCTCGACAGCTCTTCAACAATGGCCGAGACGCCTTCATGATCCCCCATCACCACCCCTAGCAGCTTGAGCTTTGACGCCAGATTGAGTGGCACGCGAGGCGGCGGCGGTGCACCGGACCCAGTTGCGTTCGCACTAACAGGATCAGGAGGAAGGGGAAAGAGTCCACTCTTTCGAATAGATTCAATCATTGCCGTTGCAGAAGTCTTCGCTTCATCTTCTCTGGCGGATCCTGGTGATGGGCGCACCGATCCGCTCGGAACGGACAAGGCCTCCGCAATCACGGCGTTGACGATGTGGGCCACCAGAAAGGTGCCGCACAGGATATAGGCGAATATGATGCCCTGACGTATGGTCATAGCTTTCAAGCCCATTCACCGATCACCCGTCACATGGACGAGGGTATTGTAATGCGTGGAGAAGGTTCTGTGCAAGAATAAGCCGTGATTCATGGTTCGATCGGAAGTGTGCAGCTTGTAGACAACATTGTGTGAGCAAGGCATAATCCGTCCATGTTATCCCGCCGCAACCGAGGAGTATGCTTGTGAAAAAAGCGTTGATCAGTGGAATTACAGGGCAGGATGGATCGTACTTGGCTGAATTTCTTCTCGGGAAGGGCTATGAGGTGTACGGCATTATTCGACGATCGAGCTCGTTCAATACGGGCCGGATCGATCCCATTTATGAAGACCCGCATGTTCCGCATCGACGGCTCCATTTAGTATATGGAGATCTCAACGACGCGAGTTCGCTGAACCGCATTATCCGAACGATCCAGCCGGATGAGATTTACAACCTGGGGGCACAAAGTCACGTGCGTGTGAGTTTTGATATCCCCGAGTATACCGGCGAAATTACCGGACTTGGAACGATCCGCCTTCTGGAAGCCATTCGTGAGTCAGGGTTGAAGCCGAAGTTTTACCAAGCATCATCCAGCGAAATGTTTGGCAAGGTGCAGGACGTCCCTCAGCGCGAAACAACACCATTCTATCCTCGCAGTCCCTATGGAGCGGCCAAGGTCTATTCCTACTGGGTGACGGTGAATTATCGGGAGGCCTACGGCCTCTTTGCCTGTAACGGCATTTTATTCAACCATGAATCGCCTCGGCGCGGCGAGACGTTTGTGACGCGCAAGATCACGAAAGCCGCAGCCCGCATCAAGCTGGGTATTCAGCAAGATCTATTTCTGGGAAATCTTGACGCCAAGCGCGATTGGGGTTTCGCCGGGGACTACATCGAAGCCATGTGGATGATGTTGCAGACAAAGACTCCCGACGATTATGTCATCGCGACTGGTGAAACCCACACCGTCAAGGAAATGCTCGAGCTGGCGTTTGACCGTCTGCAATTAGATTGGAAGAAACATGTCAAGATTGATCAAACGTACTTTCGTCCGACCGAGGTGGACCTTCTTATCGGCGATGCAAGCAAAGCGAAGAAAGAGCTTGGCTGGCAACCAAAAGTCACTTTCCATGAATTGATCGCGATGATGGTGGATGCCGATCTGGCTGCAGAAACAGAAAAATTAGATGGGACTCGGAAGCGAGGCTAAGAGTTGAACGTTGGAGGCACGCACACGGCTATGACATCATTTTGGAACGAGAAACGCATTGTCGTCACGGGCGGAGCAGGCTTTTTAGGATCGTTTGTGGTCGAACAGCTTCGCGCCAAAGGCTGCCGCGATATCGTCGTGCCTCGCAGTCAAGATTACGATCTCGTGCATATGGATGCGGTGGAGCAACTCTATCGCGATCATGCACCCGATATGGTCATCCATCTTGCGGCTCGGGTTGGAGGGATTGGCGCGAACCAAGCCAACCCAGGAAAGTTTTTCTATGACAATCTCATGATGGGCAGCCAGCTCATAGAAGTCGGGCGCCGACGTGGGCTGAAGAAATTTGTGGCATTGGGTACTATCTGCGCCTACCCCAAGTTTGCGGCAATCCCATTTAAAGAAGACGACATCTGGGATGGTTATCCCGAAGAGACGAATGCACCCTACGGTCTTGCCAAGAAGATGATGCTGGTTCAGTCGCAAGCCTATCGTGAGCAATATGGGTTCAATTCAATTGTATTATTCCCGGTGAACCTCTACGGCCCTCGCGATAACTTTGACTTGGCAACGTCTCATGTCATTCCCGCTTTAATACGCAAATGTGTGGCAGCCAAAGAAGCAGGCCATGCCACACTCACATTATGGGGAGATGGATCTCCGACCCGAGAATTTTTGTTTGTAGAGGATGCCGCGGAAGGTATCCTTCTCGCAGCCGAGCACTATGACGGAAGTTTGCCCATCAATCTGGGGACAGGGGAAGAGGTCACGATTCGCAATCTTGCTACCATGATCGCCGTGGAGGCTGGTTTCACCGGACAGATTGATTGGGATACCACCAAGCCCAACGGGCAGCCGCGACGGTGCCTCGATGTCAGTCGAGCCAAAGAATTATTTCGCTTTCAGGCGAAACATGCACTCCGGGACGGACTCAAGAAGACGATGCAGTGGTTTCTTGCCAATCGCCACAATCTTCGAGAAGTCACGTTCTAGCTCATGCCATCCTTAGGTGTATCCATGTTGACTGAGGCCAGAACATGAAGCGAATTGATCTGATCGCAGGAGCACGCCCCAATTTTATGAAAATTGCACCGATCATCGATGCGTTGAAGGCCGCGGAGAAGCGGGGAGGGGCGCTGCGTTACCGTCTGATTCATACGGGGCAGCACTATGACCGGGCCATGTCGGGGAGTTTCTTCGAAGAACTCGGCATTCCCGATCCGGACATCAATCTTGAGGTCGGCTCCGGCACTCAGGCTGAACAAACCGCTGCCATCATGGTGGCGTATGAAAAAGTACTGCTGAAAGAAAAGAGTGATCTCTGTCTGGTCGTCGGGGACGTGACCTCGACCATGGCCTGTTCCATCGCCGCCCGCAAGTTGGGGGTGCCGGTGGCGCATGTAGAGGGCGGTATACGTTCAGGCGACTGGACGATGCCGGAGGAAATCAACCGGGTGGTGACCGATTCCATCACGAATTGGTTTTTCACCACCAGCGAAACGGCCAACGACAGTCTTCGGCGCGCCGGGGTTACCGACGATCGTATCTGCTTTGTCGGCAATACGATGATCGACACCTTGCTCAAGCAGCTCCCACGTTTGCGTCAGCCGACCTGTTGGGAATCGCTCGCACTAGAGACTGGTAAATATTTTGTGGTCACGCTGCATCGTCCGGCCAATGTCGATGGGGAGCATCAGTTGCTCCAGCTGCTGGATGCCATAGCTGAAGGCACATGCGGTTTGCCGGTGGTGTTTCCGGTGCATCCACGCACCGCCAAGAACCTGCGCGATCTCGATAGTAAGACGCCGCAACTGAATTATATCGACCCACTGGGTTATTTGGAATTCAACTATTTGGTGAGGCATGCCAAAGGTGTGATCACTGATTCTGGCGGCATCACCGAAGAAACGACCGTGCTTGGCGTACCCTGCCTCACTCTGCGCGACAACACCGAGCGGCCAGAGACCATCACGATCGGCACCAACAAACTCATTGGCACCGATCCGAGCAAGCTCCCTCCCGCGTTGGTGCGATTGATGGCAGGGCAGTGGAAAAAGGCGCGATTCCCCCCAAGTGGGACGGCAAGACGGCAGCGCGGATCGTCGAGCATCTGGAGCGAGAGCTGGAAAGATAATGAACAAGAACCTTCAACACCGAAGACCGAATCGGCGATCGGTAATATGCCAGGCAGGATGAAGCGAGAGAATTTGCGACCTTGCCATTATGATTTCTGCGAGAGCTGATTTTCCAGGGCAGATCGAAGGCGACGCCGCCAAACCCAACGGGTACCATCGACGATGGCTGGATTCCGCCGAGCCAAAGACCTATTCGGCTTTCATGCGGAACACGCGTTCAGGGAAGGACTCAAGAAGACGAAATAGTGGTTTTCTGCCAATCGCCGCAACCTGAGACAAGTCATGTTCTAGCTCACGCCATTCTCCTTATCGTTCGCGATGTTGGGAGGCCAAGCGGGATGCGTTTAGTCCAAGCTAGGTTGAAGCGGTGGAAGAATGTTGAGGTCCTCCAACCTTTCCCGATATGGGTGCCTCTTCAATTGACACCCATATAGATACCGGTTATCGTATGGGTATCAATAGCCTGAGAATGGGGGACGACACCATGAAGACCACGATTGAGATCGATCAGCAACTCTTGCGCCAAGCGCAGAAGACGCTTGGTACCGACACGATAAAAGGCACGGTGGAGGCAAGTCTCCGCACGGTCATTCAGCACAGCCAGTTGCAAAAATTGGCTAATGCGCTGGGCACGATTCCTCTCGATCTGACGCCTGGCCAGCTCCGTTCCCAGCGGCACAAACGACCCTCTCATGTATCTCGTTGACACCTCCATCTGGATCCACGCACTTCGTCCGACGGGGAATGCCGAGATCCAAGCCAGACTCAAACCCTTGATCGTCGATGGACAGACGACCGTCACGGAGTGGATTCTTCTTGAACTGATGACGGGGCTAGTCAAGTCCGAGCAGCCCTCCAGTCTCCTCCAGTGGTTTACGCCGGTGCCCCGGCTCCCGTTCAACCCGGAGTGGTGGGACACCGCCTGGGACTTAGCCGGGCGTCTTAGAAGACACGGGGTGTCTCCCTCGGCAGCGGATTGTCTGATCGCCACAATCGCGATGAAGCACCAGGTCACGTTGATTCACTGCGATACTGACTTCGAAGCCATGAAACCTATTCTCCGATTGCAGACCCTCGATTGGACGCACTACCTCCGTGCATCCTGAGCATGTGTAGTTGGAGGCGAGAGGCCTAAGGCCGCTTGGAATTCAGGAGCCTCCCCAATCTTCATTCGTTCTCAGCCTTCAGCCGTCAACCTTTCGCCCCTACCCTCCAGCCTCAACCTCTCTTTTTGCTTCCCCCTGTTAGCTTCCCGCGGGAGCAAATTTGCACGAACCTACAAACGTCAGTACAGCTTCCCATCTTTCACGTCGATAGAGAAAGTCCAAAGACGTTGAAACCTAACGAGTTCAGAAACTACCTTGAATGGCCCAGGATTTGCGAACATCACACCGTTGTTGTCGCCTGCAGGAAACCGGACCGTGCGAAACCAACGTCGCGCACCTGATCCAAGAGAAGCATCCTGCCTCACAGCAAATTTTGTCGGAAGTTTCAGACAGTGCCTCCATTCAGGAGGTACGACTGCAGACAATCGAAGCCACCGGACCGACAGGTAGTATATGAATAAGGATTGTGCTCAAGAATGCGGGTCTTTTCAAGCAGGCAGCAGAACATTGTGAGAAAACCGTAGAGGATCCCGCGTATGCGATGAAGTGCTTGGCCCAAAGAGGTCTCAATCTTAAGAAAATGGAAAACAGGAAGAGGCCATGGCAGCTTTTCGTCGTGCGCTGCAAGTGCCCTCGGCCTCATCGAAAGATCAGCCGCAGATCCTATACTTCTTAGGGAGAATCGTAGAGGCGCTCGATCGCATTCCTAAAGCATTGGAGACTTGTTGATGGCATCGCCGAGAAGCGCCGCAGTATCGAGATGTCGCGATGCGAATCGAATCGAATCGAATCGTTGAGCACAAGACGAATATCCCGTGAGAATCACAAACCCTAGACCCAACAGACGTTGTCGATGTGGAAAGGTTTCCTGTCAAACGGGATGTAGAGGTCGACAGAAAACGTTTCTTTGTTGTTGGATACGAACTTATCAGTTAAGTTTTTCTTCAATAGGCCGCGCTTTTTCTCAATAGAATTCAACTAATTCATCAAGGGAGTTCTGAGCATAGCTATTGCTACGCAGGACCCGACCTAACATGCGAAAAGTTTCGATCATTCAACGAGAAATTCCTCACTACCGCATAAGATTCTTTGAAGAATTGTTTGCCCAGGGGAGCTTAGAAGACTTGGACATTCGGGTGTATACCGGATCGCCCCCGGAAAGGGGAAGCTTAACTACAGCCTTTCCCTATCAAGTTCTTCCTGTGCGCCACTTCGGTAAAAAGAAATCTAGCTCCTATTGGATGAGCGCGTTGGAGCAGGCGATAACAGGATCAGACGTGGTGGTGGCACCCCAGGAATTACAGTGCCTGACTGTGCCCTACCTGTGGGCGAAGAGGAGACGGATTTGTAAATCTTGGATCTGGTGGGGGCACGGATATAACTTTCAAGCTTCAGTGCATTCCTCAGCTCAGACCAAAGTGAAAGAGGCCATTAAACACATTATGACCAGACGGGCAGATGGTTTGATTACCTACACAGAGGGGGGGGCGGATTATTGGCGGAAGCGGGGGCTGCCTGAAAGCCGTGTGATTCCTTATTACAACACGATCGATGTAGAAGGTCTGCGAAAAGCAGGGGCGGGTATCACAGGAGAGCAGTTGGTTGCCCTGCGGAGCAAGCTTGGGCTAGAGGGAAAGCGGGTTCTGTTGTTCTCGGGGCGATTATACGCCGAGAAGAAGGTAGATTTCCTCTTGAAAGCCTTTGATCTGCTCAAGAATTTTTGTCCAGGTGTGGCATTACTGATCATTGGAGATGGGGAAGAACGAAGGAAGCTGGAGCAGCTAGTAGTGCAACTTAATCTCAGGGATGTGCACTTCTTGGGAGAACTAGTGGATCCCAGAGAGACGGCAGCATACTTTTCTCTGGCGGACTTAATGGTCCTTCCTAGCCTGGTGGGACTCGCCATCGTTCACGGATTTGCATTCGGACTTCCTCTTCAGACCACTGATTCTCCCGGCCATGGACCGGAGCTCGACTATTTGTCAGACAAAAATGGAGTCATGACCAGACACGATATTTTTCAATATGCCGAGGCCATTGCATCTCTTTTATCTTTCCCCGACAGGCTTGAGGCCATGAAGCACGCGGCCATGGCTCAAGGCGATGAACTGCAGCTACCTCATTCTGTCCGTCGCTTTATGGGTGGAATCACAGCATTTTCGCGGTGTTAAACTAAGGGGTTTGTAATTTCAAAAATGAAACGTATGACCACAACACGGCGCTTGGCTCTAGTTAGCGTGTTGCTCTGTATTCTCCCTAACTTCGCTATTGCTGTAGAAACGCCACAACGCCAAGCACCATTTGCCGGTAAGCGGGCTATCTTGGAAGGCAGTATCCCCCTCTGGACCAATAAAGAATATGTGGATCGCTCGTTGGCGCGAATTAAAGAGGCCGGCTTTAACGTCTATATGCCGACCGTTTGGCAAGGGCGTGGAACAGCCTGGCCTTCGAAATATGCCCCTTGGGATACTCAGCTTGCTGACCGTCCAAAGATAAACTTTGATCCTTTGCGGTATTTAATCCAGGAAGCCCATAAGTTGGGAATTGAGGTGCATCCGTGGTTCACCCTGACCTTGCGGCAGAACAATATATTTCCAGAATTCGCGCTGCCAGGAATGCCTGAGAAGGCTTTCGATGTTCACAACCCACAGTTCCGCGATCTCATGTCAAAGCTGGTAGATGAAGTTGTCAGTGACTACGATGTCGACGGGGTCAATTTAGATTACGTTCGAACGATAGGGTTATGCTTAAGCGAGGCCTGCCAAGAGGAATATAAAAAGAAGTACAACAGGAGTCTGGAAGCAGACTCATTGCAGTTCAAAGTATTGCCAGGAACAGTAGCATCTATGATTGAGTATCAAGAGACGGCAGTCACTTCTCTTGTAAAAAAGATCTCTGAAACAGTCAAAATGAAAACCCCCCATGTTTTGATCAGCGCTGATGTGTTCGTGGGCCATGCCCCACTTATCCAAGGGCAGAACAGTATCTCCTGGGTTAATGATGGACTATTAGATGTAATTTTCAGGATGGATTACTTTCGACGTATTAACATCGAGTCTATGGATGCCACGAAGCGCGAACTCGAGAACCCCAATAGGCAAAGCCTCCTTATCTCAAACATGTCGAATCCTGATGAACTGAGTTTTGGGCAAAAGCCCTTCGCTCGCGATGGGAAATGGCTGGCCGATACCATTTCAATGGTCTTCAAACGATGGCCTGAGACTGGAATTGCCGTTTACTTTTACAAATACCTAACCGACGAACAGATATTTGCGTTAAAAAATGGACCATTTCTGAATCGCGATATTCCTCCCCCAGTTCCTCAAAGTTTGTCGATTAAGTAGCCACAAAAGATTGACCGGGCTTTCTATTTTCATGTTTCTCATCAAAGAATAATTAGAAGCAGCGATCTTTATGCATGAGCAGACACTACTACAAGGAAGGCTTCTGCCTTTCATTGTGTTTCTCCCCATCCTCGGGCGTTCTTTTTTCCCTCAGGTGAGAGACACCAATTCGATAACTATTCAGTCTTCATTTTCTGATCCACAAATCTTAGGCGTTTATGCTCTGTGGGCATACTGTATCTACTGCTTCGTCCGGAGGCCAGATACGCTTAAAGGTTTATTCGCATTCCCGCTTTGGCCACTCACTTTGTTTGTAGTCGTTATCATTGCATCAGCACTCATGGTTTCGAATTCGCTCATGTACTCGCTCTGGAGAAGTATAGAAACTTGTGGTGTTCTACTGTGGGGAGTTCTCGTGTTAGCTGAGTCGAGGAAAGAAGAGTCTCCTATTAGACTTTTTGTCTCTTTCTATGCCATGAGTGCGCTCATGCTTCTGGGGGTTGTGGTGGCAATGATTATTGATCCACAACACGCGTGGATGAACGATGACAGTGGTGTTCAACGACTAGCTACTACATCTACGTTTATGATGGGAGCGAATTCTATCGGCGTTGTTGCGGCACTTTTAAGTCTGTCAGCGCTGTCTCGGTTTATGTGTTTTCTGGAAATTCGTTATCTCGTATTGTTTGGATCATTCCTGGCGTTTTGCTACTCGGCTCGGTCGCGCACAGGGTTCATTGTGTTTGTTTTAGGAGCCTTTCTTTTGATGGTTTTCTGTTTTCGAACACCAAGCCGTCGTTTACTCACGAGCATTTCTGGACTTCTGCTTATTATTCTTGTTGTTGGCCTTCTTTTTGTCAGCCCAGAGTTTACCGACAGTATCACTAATACGTTCACTCGTGGCCAAAACGAGACAAACATCATGTCCTTAGATGGGCGGGTTTCAATTTGGACTGCGGCTTTGAGAGCATTCGAGCAGTCTCCTATTCTTGGGTCCGGCTATGCAACCTACCCAAAGCGGATTGAGGCTGGTGGCCATTTTCATAATATGTTTGTTGAGTTAGCAGTGACAACCGGAATCCTCGGCCTTATCCCCTTCCTCATTTTATTCGCATTAATTGCTATGCGCCTAGTCAAGATATTTTTACGCCATTTGAACAAAGACATGCCCCATCAACTTGTATGGATTGATGCATTTCTAATAGGCACAGTCCTAATAGTATCTGAAATGACAACCGCAGGTGCCGCGTATTACTCATGGCAGATGATCGGAATCGTTGTGTTGCTTGTTGGACTCTACACAATGCCAAACGCGCCAGAAATCAAAGGCACAGAAGAATATTATTTTTACGAGGCTACGGCAATGCAGCAGCCGCTACTCTCTAAAACTGAATCGGTAGGCTTTAAGTCTGACAGAAATCCAAACATATTATGATAGGCTCGGCGGGAATTTTTTCTTTGTTTTTTTCCAGCTGAGAACTTTAAATCTGAAGGCAATAGCGCAACTATTGCGCTGAGCGGAACTCCCGCATGTCTGACATCAGCCTTCGGTATGGAAACAACTATGATTCCGGGAGGTTCCTTGTTTGTATGCTAGGCGATGAGAATCTCACCCTATATGCGCTCGCTTTAACCGTCTTCAACATAGTCAGCGCTACGGTCCATTTTGCAAGAGACAATGGCACCATCAAGTTCGTCTCTCACTATCTAGCAGAAGGGCAATATGGCAAGGCGAGAGAAACGGACATTGCTTCCGCTTCTAGGTATTCGTCTAGGTCTAGTGGCAGTTATTGGGCTGGCGTTGCTCTCGCATCCTATTGCGGTGTGGCTCGACAACATGCCGGAATTGCTTCAGAGCCTGTTGTTTTTATCATCTGCCATCCCACTCGGTACGCTTGCCAGTGTGCTTCTCTCGACAGTCATGATGGCGCTGGTGCTGAGTGTATTAGGTGTGGGTTTGGCGTCAATCTTAAGTTGTGCGTCGAGCCATCAGGACAAGGAAAGAAGAGTGATTGCCGTCAACCTGTTTCACTTCTTTCGGTCATGACAACGGTGCTAATTTCCAGCGAACCTCTTAGGGTCTTAAGATCAAAATTTTCCCCTAGGAGTGAGGCCTGTCGGACGTTGATGCCAGCAATGCTAAATCGAGACTGATTTTTCTAAGAATGATGTTGAATCCCTTACGCCAACAGGCTCCTATCCAACAGGATCAGAGCTCCTCTCTTGTCCGGGTGGCCCATGGCAGTGCTTTGATATTCATTAGCACCTTCTTTGGACTCGGGCTCAATTTTCTTCATAGCATCGTGCTCGCCCGAGCATTGAATGCAGAACGGTTTGGGCTATACGCACTAGGTCTTGCTACGTTTAATGTACTTTCTGTTATCTCTGTAGCCGGCTTAGATAGGGCGATCTTGCGTTTTGTTCCAGCAGTCTCTCTGCACAGTCAAACGCCACCCGCTCGAAGTGTCGTTAAGATCATCACCGGAATATCTGCCGGTATTGGTGGTGTCATCGGATTAGGTCTTCTTGCCTTATCATCCAGTCTATCTATGCAGGTTTTTCACAAGATCGAACTGACACCCGTGCTGATCCTATTCTCTTTTGCGATCCCTCTGTTTGCTATCTCAACCATCTTGCTGTCCACGCTTCAAGCACTCCAAGACGTTCGTTGGAGAGTATTCGTAAAGTATGGGTGCGAGCCAGTTATCAAGTTCGCTACTACTGTGGCGCTCCTCTGGATGGGATGGGATGTATTTGGCGCCCTCATTGCTTTCATCATAGCGTTGTGTGTCACAGTGGTTTTAGCCGTCATTCCTCTTTATCGCCACTTCCTTCCTTGTTCCCCATCTTTTTCGCATAAAGAAAGCACAGCAGAGGTAATACGATATTCCATACCATTGTTGGGATCTCTTGTATTCGCCAGTCTTTCAAATCGGTCAGACATCCTCGTGCTTGGCTATTGGGTGCCCACTGAAAGTATCGGCATCTACAGCGCGGCCTTTCAGACTGCATCGATCATTGCATTGATTTTAGGCAGCCTTGATTCCGTTGCCACCCCTTTTATCTCTCAAGCCATAGCCACTGGCAATCAACCCTATTTGCAGCGACTATTAAGAACAGTCCTACGATGGTCCGTCACTATTTCCTTGCCTGTTTTTCTTGTAATGGCATTTTTCCCCCGCGAAATACTTTCAATCTTCGGCGATCGATTTGCTGAAGGGGCGCTCTGTCTCGTAATTCTTGCAATTAGTCAAATGGTAAACGCGGTAAGCGGTTCTGCCAGTAACGTGTTGCTGTTGGCAGGATATTCCAGGCTTGCAATGTGGAATAGTATTTCTATGGGTTTGATTCAGATTGGATTTAATGTAACGCTTATACCATTATACGGAATTACTGGGGCCGCTATCGGTACAGCGGCAGCATTTATTCTTTTGAGCATTGTCCGTCTGCTCGAATGTTCCATGCTTCTGAAGTTAACGCTAATTAACGGCACGATATGGAAACCTTTATTTGCCGGGTTCATCTCTTCCATCCTTTTATTGGCGCTAAACTCTTCGAATCTCTCTATGGGCCTGGCTGTAATGCTTGCCGCGTTATTCGCGACCTATTTTCTTTGTTTGACTTTGCTGGGATTGGACGGAGATGACCAATTTATTCTGATACAATTGAAAGATAAAATGCGTCGTTACGTAGGCGTGAAATTATGACCATGATTACTTTAACAGATCAGTCCAGGGACGAGGTACACATGAGTGACTATTTTGCGGGTCGCAAACTATACGGAGATGATTTCTCGTCTGATGAGATTGCGGAGTGGTTCGCGGACGAAGAAGAAGGGTTTGCCAACCTTGGGGCAAAAAATCGGGAGAGTTATTGCTATGAGTACCATGGATTAAATCGTCTCCATGGGTTTAATCATTTGCCGCCAGGAATTTATAACCATGCTCTCAGCATTGGTGGTGCTTATGGGGAAGAGCTGAGACCATTCTTGCCGAACATCAACGCCATCACAATTCTAGAACCTTCTGGCGCGTTCTTCGTTAAAGATCTCGATGGCGTACCGCTTCACTACATCAAGCCTCTCGCGAGTGGGACAATGCCTTTCGACAACGACACATTCGATCTTGCCACCTGCTTTGGATGTCTTCATCATATTCCCAATGTCACTACCGTCTTGGGTGAGTTGTATAGGTGTCTTAAACCGAACGGGTTTGCCTTGGTTCGAGAACCTATTATTTCCATGGGAGATTGGCGGCGTGTGCGAAGGGGACTCACAAAGCGGGAACGTGGAATCCCGCTGTCTGTGTTCCGGCAAATCCTATCGCATGTTGGTTTTAGCATTGCAGAGGAGACGCGGTGCTGTTTTTCATTGACGCCACGGCTAGGGTGCCTTTTCAAAAGACATACATACAACTCATCTGTAGCAGTCAGAATCGATCAGTTTTTGGCGAGCCTATTTACTTCTAATTATCGGTATCATCCAACTTCTTCCTTTCAAAAGTTGATACCCACAGCCGCTGCATTTGTTCTCCATAAAAAGTGATTCTAGACCTTACGCCTGATCCAAGAGCCAACAGTAGGTGGTTAGTGGTCTGCTACGGAACCCAAACAAAGGCTGTGACTGATTGCGATAAAATATAAAAAGACGATTGTGGAACGGGAAACATTAAAAGAAACACACAGTGATTTATAAACCGATTTTATTTATTATTGGTCCCACACCGCCGCCTTATCATGGAGTTGCAGTAGCAATCCAGACGCTACTGTACTCGTCATTATCAGAACAGTTTAATGTTGTTCATCTGGAGCTCGCAGATCGACGAGGGATTCAGCACGTTAACAAGCCGGACTTGCATGATGTTGTCCTCTTTTTTCGACAATGGCTGAGGCTTGTCGGCATACTGTTTCATGCATGCCCAAGTTTGACTTATCTGGTGCTGTCTCAATCGACGATAGGATTTCTCCGTGACAGCTTGTTGATTTGGCCGGCCTCCTTGAGGGGAAGCCATATTGTGCTTCACCTTCATGGAGGAAACATTCGCGATTGGTTTCTGGGACGCTCTTGGTTTATGAGGGTGTATGTCCGAGCTGTACTGAGTCGAGCGACGCGTATTATTGTTCTCGGAGACTCATTGAAGAGCCAATTTGATGGGATTGCGGATACATGTCGCATTGCGGTTGTTCCGAATGGCATCGAATGGGAGAATTCAGCTTCTTCCGCAAGAGTGGCACGCACCAGCGTTCGATACCGCATTCTTCATTTGAGCACATTGAGTCATCTTAAAGGCGCCTTGGTTCTTATAAAAGCTATCGCGTCTGTTGTTACTCACCGGAAGGATCTTGAGTTTGTGCTTGCTGGTCCCTGGTCACATCCAGAAGATAAGGAGTGGGCTGACCAATTCATTATGCAACAAGGTATTGGACAATACATCCGGTTCACTGGTCAGGTGGAAGGGGGTCAGAAACAAGCTTTATTCGAATCTTCAGATATATTTGTATTCCCTGGGGTTCAACAAGAGGGCCAACCGCTCGTCGTTATCGAAGCAATGGCAGCTGGGCTGCCGGTTATATTTACGGATCGTGGTTGCCTACGTGACACAGTCATTGATGGAAATACCGGGGTAGAGGCTCCTCTTAATGACCCGCATAGGTTGGCAGATTGTATTTTGTGGCTCCTGGATCATCCCGAGGATATGAGGGCGATGGGAAGGCGAGCCCGTCAACGATATGAGTCTCTTTATACAAAGAAACACCATATTGAGAATATGATTGAGGTCTTTGCCTCGTCTTGCAAAGAAAATGCTGCATGAACAGCATGCTGCGCGCGGGAAAGGAAGTAATCATGGAGGCTCGTGATACCGGTATTATCCTTGACATTCCGATCGACCGAAAATCTCTTCCAGAAGTCACTGAAGAAACTCTTGAGTCAATCAATCGAAGGATTTCTCAAAGAGTGGTTGTCTGCGCCAACCCTCATTCGCTGGTTGTTGCACAATACGACCTTGGTTTTCAGTCTGCGCTTAAACAGGCCAACTTGGTTGTCGTCGATGGAGTAGGGGTAACGGTAATGGCAAGGCTGGCTGGTGTCCAGATTGGCCCTCGGATTACAGGAACTGACTATTTCCAGGAAGTATTGAATTCTCTCCAGCAACGAGGTGGCGGGCGCGTCTTCTTTTTTGGATCATCGCAGCGAGTTCTTGATCTGATTGCGAAGCGATTTGCCTCAGATTTTCCCTCCCTAATATTATGCGGCATGCTTTCTCCACCATTCTGCTCGTGGAGCAATGAGGAGAATCGTCGGATGGTGCAGGTCATCAATGACGCCAGACCGGATGTGCTGTGGGTCGGCATGACTGCCCCCAAACAGGAGAAGTGGGTAGAAGAAAATCGTCAGAACCTCGCCGTACCGGTGATCGGGTCGATTGGTGCGGTATTTGATTTCTATGCCGGCACCTATGCAAGAGCGCCACAATGGGTTTGCCGTATTGGCCTCGAATGGGCCTATCGGTTCCTATTGGAACCTCGCCGCATGTGGCAACGAAACTGTGTGTCCGCCCCGAAGTTTCTCTGGTTAGTTCTGAGCAGACACGTATTTGGGTTTGGTAAGAGTATATAAGCGCAGTTGAGGGAGAACATAGAGAATGAGAGGTGAGGTAGATCTATTTAATTTGGGTAGACTATTCCATCTTGGCAATTTGGAGTTTTTCGGTATCCTGACTACGCGACGATGACCCGTGTTGCCCCCCCCTTCCGGAAAAGCCTCCTTGCATAGCCAGTACGACATAGTCTTCATGGTACAGCCAGCACCAAGGCGCTGGCTGTGCCATTTTGCACAGTAATGTGCAATATCCGGGAACCTTCCCTATCCCCCTTTCCTTGGTTCAGAATTGAACCGTCCTTGTAGGGCTGTGCACACAGGGCTCTCCAATAATCTTTATTTCCTCGTGACTTTACAATGAGATAGTAGATGGGCCTGATGGTCTAGGATTTGCTTTGGTTTGCTCTACTATTACGCTGTGCATATGTACCACCTATACCAAGGAGTCCTTGTTATGCAGATGAAGAAACAGTCGTCGATGAAAGGGCTGTTCCTGTCGGCGATCGCCCTGTGCTCTTTGCTTACAGTTGCTGGGCCATCGGAGGCGTCCCTCGTAACCTTCTCGTTTGATGGATCGATTAGCGAGGTCAATGGTGCACTGTTTCCCACCCTGGGGACTGGTAGCATGGCAGGAACTGTAACATTCAATTCAGCCACTGCCCCGGTTGCTCCAGGAACGGGGATCTATCTGAACTCGATTGCCGCACTTAATCTGAATGTTAACGGCCGCTCGTTCTCGTATGCACCAGGTGCCAATGGCATCGTTGTTTTGAACAGCCCTCCAATGGGTGGGAGCGATAGTGTGACAGCATTTTCAAGTGTTACAGGTATGGCAATCAATGGAGTGATACCCACTAGCTTTCAGATATCACTCATCGATCCGAGCGGAGGGGTTTTTAGTGACTTGAGTCTTGCGACCACTCCACCGAGCTTGAATTCATTTGCCAGGAATCAGTGGCGATTGAATTTTGGTGGTGTTGGGAACTCCGTGGTTGGATCATTGGCTCATTTGACTGCGGTGCCGTTGCCGGCAGCCGTGATCTTGTTCGGCGCTGGTCTCATCTCGCTGGTTGGTCTGGGCGCCGGAGGGTTGCGAAACCTTCGCCGGCCTCATCAGGCATAGACAGCAATCAGGTTTCCTTTGAACCAGGGCTTGATGCCTCGGCCGAGAGGTATCAAGCCCGTTCTTTATAAGAAATATGTTCTACGTAGTTGAATACTGTGGGAAACGTGAGGTGTAGATGTACCACTTAGGCTGTATACGTTGAACCATTTCCTCGTTGTATCGTTTCTTCTGCGCAATAGATCGAAGAGCAAGAAGTCATCCTCGAAACATCTGAACCGATGGTGGGAAGGTTATCGTACAGCCTTCAATCTGGCTTTCAGATAAGCCTCTGTGTACCGATCTAATTTCAGATCATCGTAGCCCTGAGTACATTCTATGACACGCAAGCTCTCCCTTGTCTTTAGCGCAGCCTTGGTCATTGCCATTTTGGGGTATCTGTATGCCGATAGCCTTGTTTTTCTATCCGGCTACTGGATCGGTAGCGAGGATTATAGCCATGGGATGTTTGTTCCGCTGATTAGTCTCTTCTTGATCTGGCAGGCACGGCATCGCATCGCTGAAGCTGGTGCCGGGAATTCGTGGTGGGGTCTTGCTGTGATTGTAGCGGGACTTGTTCTCTATTGGGTTGGAGAGTTGGCCACGTTGTATGTGCTGCAGCATGTCTCGCTTTGGATCGTCATTGTAGGGCTGGTTATTGCGTCGATCGGAATCCGTGGGGCAAAGGCCATCGCGTTCCCCCTTTCCTATCTGTTGAGCAGCATCCCGTTGCCTGTGTTCTTGTATGCCAGTGTGTCGAGCCAGCTGCAGTTGTGGTCCTCAGCTCTCGGAGTGGGTTTCCTACAGTTTGTAGGGGTCACGGCCTTTCGCGATGGTAATGTGATCGATCTTGGGCCGGTTCAACTTCAAGTCGTCGAAGCCTGCAGCGGTATTCGGTATTTGCTTCCTCTTGCCTCCCTTGCACTACTCTGCGCCTACCTGTTCAAGGATCGGATGTGGAAACGAGTGGTACTGGTTCTCTCGTCGATTCCGATCTCTATTCTTGTGAACGGTTTTCGCATCGGAATGATCGGAGTTTTGGTGGAATGGTATGGGCAGGGGGCTGCCGAAGGGTTTTCCCATCTGTTTGAAGGCTGGTTGCTGTTTATGGCGAGTTTGGGTCTGCTGATACTGGAGATGTGGATGTTGGCTCAGATGGGGAGGAGCGGAGATCGGACATCATTTGTTTCTCGATTCACCTGGGCCAGCCCAAATTCAAATGCGATTCCTGCTGTAGGTCTCCAACCTCTCTATTCTCCTTTGCCCTCCACCGTAGCGCCAGCCTCTTTTCAGCCCTCTAACAGGCGTTTCCTTAGTCCTGCCTATCTTTGCAGCGTCGCGCTCATGATTCCCGTGGCCTTCGCCTCGACCTTCATCGTGGAGCACGAAGACGTTTCACCGCCCCGAACAATGTTTGTCGATTTTCCGATGCAACTTGAAGGGTGGATTGGCACCTCCCTTACCCTAGAAAAACAGTATATCGATGCGCTTCGATTCGATGACTATGTGTTGGCCGACTACCGATTGGGGGGAGGGCAGCCAGTTAATCTATATACCGCCTACTATCGGTCACAAAGAAAAGGGCAATCAGCGCACTCTCCTCAAAGCTGTCTTCCCGGCGGCGGATGGGAGATTTCCTCCCTCACGCACATGGACGTGCCTGCGAGTTCCCAGATGGATAGGCCGTTGCATGTTAATCGAGCCTTGATCCAAAAAGACAGCCAAAAACAGATCGTATTGTATTGGTTTAAGCAGCGTGAGCGGATTCTCAGCAATGAATATCTCGTCAAAGTATTTTTGTTCTGGGATGGTATATCGCGAGGCCGAACCGATGGAGCACTTGTGCGAATAGCCTCGCTAGTCGGGCCAGGTGAAACCGAAGACATCGTCGATCAACGGCTGCGCCGGTTCGTCGCAACGGTTGCGCCTGAATTCTATCGGTACGTGCCAGATTGACGCAGGAATGAACGATGACCGTTTAGATTAGTGGAGATGCTTAACGAGCAGCGTAACGATGAATGCACTTTTTAGAAATCGAAAGACGAGTCTCGAGATTTCCCTGATGTTTCCGGGAGAGAGACGGTGATGAATAGCGAACTTTTTTTCAGTTTCATCACATCATTGCTTATTTGCATGGCCTTGATTCCACCTTTGCGCTTCTTGGCGAGTCGGTTCCATTTCATGGACCAGCCAGGAGAACGCAAAGTCCACCTGATGCCTGTTCCACGGATTGGTGGCATCGCGTTTGGGATTGGAGCGTTAGCCAGCATCCTGTGGTGGGGGCCCCCAAACAGTACTACATGGTCGGTCCTCTTTGGCGGATTGATTATCCTCGGATTCGGGGTGTGGGACGATCGTGCAAATCTCGGCTACCGGGTCAAGCTGCTAGGGCAGTTGGTCGCGGCGCTTGCCGTCATCATCATTGGAGGGATCAGGGTTGAAAGTCTCCCGTTCATGCTCGATGGTGAACTGTCGCTATGGATCGGAGTCCCTGTCACGGTCCTTTTCCTCGTCGCCGTTTCAAATGCCGTGAATCTCACGGATGGCCTCGACGGACTGGCGGGCGGGCTTTCTTTCTTGACCCTATGCGGAATTGCATACCTGGCGTACCTCTCTCACGATTCGACGGTCCTATTATTGACTGTCCCGTTCCTGGGAGGGCTGTTGGGTTTCTTGCGGTTTAACACGTATCCGGCTCGGATTTTCATGGGAGACAGTGGCAGTCAATTGCTTGGATTTATGATGGGTGTGCTGGCCATCCTCCTGACTGATTCATCACGCGGGCCGTTTAGTCCAGCCTTGGCACTTCTTCTCTTAGGATTGCCATTTCTGGATACGCTAGGGGTGATTGGACAACGACTGGCTGAGGGGCGATCTCCTTTTATCGGCGACCGGACCCATATCCACCATAAACTTCTTGCCGTCGGCTTGTTTCACTATGAAGCCGTGATGGTGATTTACGCTATTCAAGCAGGGATGGTGGGATTGGCCTACGCGCTTCGATGGCAGCCGGACACCCTTATTGTCCCACTCTATCTTGTCTTGGCCGGCGCCGTGCTGGCCCTCTTTATCGCCGCAGGGCATGGACTGATTCCCCTTCAGACCTCGAAGGGTGCACGTGTTCAGTCGGACAAGTGGCTTACGGGTATTCTGAGCAGTCCCTGGTTACGCGATCTGCCGATTCGATTCTTGGCTGCGGTGGTGCCGCTACTTCTCATTGTCACGGTCTTTCTTCCTGCGCAGATTCCTCAGGATGTCGGCTACATGTCGACTGCGTTGTTCGCTATTCTTTTAGCCGGCCTCTCATTCGTTCCTCAGTTGGCTCCATATTTTGTCCGAGGGGGACTCTATCTTGGCAGCACGTTCCTCCTCTATGTCAGTGATGCATCATGGATGCGGACCGTTCCTCCATTCCCAATGGCTTACCACCTATTGTTTGGCACGATCGCTGTGATGGTGTTGCTCTGCATGCGATTCAATAGTCAAAGCCAATTCCAGACGACGCCTCTCGACTATTTAATGGTGTTTTTAGCTGTGCTTTTCCCCTTCCTTCCGGAAGTCAGTACGGACATCTCGTCGCTTGGTCTTTTTGCCGCCAAGCTGATCGTGTTGTTCTTCTCGTTTGAGTTGTTGCTGCACGCGTTTACGGATCGTGTAAAGCAACTTGGGTTGGTATCTCTATGGATCTTGTTCGGGTTGGGAATTCGGACGTGGCTATAGAGAGAATGTTCGAGGCATCACTGAGCCGATGAGGATAAGGGATTTATGATTCATTGCGCCCATCGCGTGGCCGAATCCTAAAATTTCTGAATTGCTGGCGCACTTTTTCCCAGACTGTTAGGGTAGCAAAATGACATATCGGAACATCATTCTTCTGGTGATCGCGATCTCACTTGTCGCCTGTGGGGGTCCCGAGGAGCGGAAGGCTCAGTACCGTGCGCGGGCTCAAGAATACCTTGAAGTCGGCAATTATCCAAAAGTTCGAGTGGCTCTTCGCAATGTCCTAAAAATTGATCCGAAGGATGCCGACGCCTATTTTCTCTTTGCGCAGGTTGAGGAGAAGGAAAAAAACTGGCGCAACGCTGTCTCGCTGTATCAGGAGGTGGTCCAGCTTGTTCCTGACCATACCGCGGCATTAATCACCCTTGCCAAGTACTATCTCGAAGCCCGCCTGACCGAGGAGGTGGTCTTAACCGCCGATAAGGTATTGGCGAAAGATCCGCAGCATCCTCAGGCGAAGGCCCTCAAGATTGCAGTGTTGGCTATTGGGGGACAACTCGCTGACGCGATGACTGGAGCCGAGGCTTTGCGTTCGAAATTTCCGGCCGAGCCCGACGTGGTGATTTTGCTGGCTACGCTCCAGGGCCAACAGCAGCGCTATCGAGATGCGGAGGCTACGTTGCAACGGGCGTTGGAGGCTCATCCGAAAGACATGGATCTCCTGAACAATCTGAATACGATCCTGACTCAGGCGAAAGATATGGCCGGTGCGGAGAGGGTCGCTCGCCGCATGATCGATACCGAACCGACACAGTTCGATCACCGGCTGCGGCTGGCCAGGCTTTTTGAAATGCAAGGCGCACATGAGAAGGCGGAGAAGATCTTGCGTGAGGCTATTGCCCTCGATCCGAATAGCGAAGAGCGCCGCCTTCTATTGGCTGATTTTCTGAGTGCGGGGCAAGACCATCGTCCTGCGGAACAGGCTCTCCTGGAGGCTGTCGCTCAGTTGCCGCATTCGGCGAAGATTCAATTTGGACTTGCGGCGCTGTATCTCAAGAGCGGGCAGGAGGTAAAGGCGCGTGACCAATATGCCTCAGTCGTCAAGGACTACAAGGAGAAACCGTCCGGCCTCGAAGCCAAGGTCAGACTGGCGGAGATGGACCTTGCCTCAGGCAAACAGGGAGAAGCAGAACGGCAGGTACAAGAGGTCTTGAAGGAGAACCCCCGCTCGTCCGATGGACTGGTTCTGTTAGGTCGGATGGCTCTGGCAAAGAGGAGCGGGAAAGATGCGGTCCAGGCGTTTCGAACCGTGTTGCATGACCAGCCTGAGTTGGCAACGGTGCATTTCCTGCTCGGTCAGGCCTATCTACTGACCGGAGAAAATAATCTTGCGAAAGAAAGTTTTGAGCGCGCGGTCTCGCTCTACCCAGGACAGGTCGATGCGAGACGATCCCTTGCGGCGCTGGACAGTCAAAGTGGGCGTCACCAACAGGCCCGTGTCCGACTCGACGACTTGCTGAAGCAACGACCGAATGATGTGGCAGCCCTCGATATGTTGATGATGCTCGATCTGGTCACAAAAAACTGGGTTGAAGCGGAACGCACGTTGAATCGCCTTCGTGCTGTGTTGAAAGACAGCGCCGTCGTGTTCATGGCAGAAGGACGGCTCCGTGAAGCGCAGCGCCAATACGACAAAGCTAGCGCAGCGTATGAGCGTGCAATGGCTCTCGCTCCGAACGATCCAGACTCCTTGTTGTCCCTGGTGAAACTGGACATTGTGCAAGGCCATGCTGATCGCGCGAAGACTCGACTCAATACGGTGCTTGCCACGAGGCCTGATCATTTATTCGGCCATGGGTTACTGGGTGAGGTGTTCGCGCTCAGCGGCCATGCTCAGGAGGCTGACATTCAGTTTCAAGAGGCTTCCCGCATCAACCCAAAATGGATCGCTCCGTGGCTCGCGCGGGGAGGGTTGTGGCTCTCGCAGAAGCAATCGGATCAGGCGGTTCAGGTGATTCAAGCCGGTCTGAAGGCCAATCCAGACAGCGAAGAGCTGCACATGCTTTTGGCGTCGGTCTATTCCGGTCAAGGCCAGATCGATTATGCGATTGCCGCATATGATGGAGCGTTGCGTCTGAATCCTCGTAATGTACTGGCGGCAAATAACTTAGCCGTCTTGCTGGTCGATTACAAAGGAGATCCACAGAACTTACAGAAAGCATTCGCCCTCAGTCGTGATTTCGAGAAGGAGGCACCGCATCCGTTGTTTCTAGATACACTCGGGTGGGTGCGCTTCAAAATGGGGCAACATGAGGACGCCCTTCGTCTGATGAAAGATGCCGTCGCCAAATCGCCGGAGACTCCGACGTTAAATTATCATCTTGGGATCGCCTTCTATCAGTCTGGAAAGAAAGCTGAAGCCCGTGCCTACCTTTCCAAGGCGCTGAAGAGTGCTGAAAGGTTTCAGGGGCGTGAGGAGGCAGAACAGATCGTGTCTCAGGTGAAGGGGTAAAAAAGAAGTGATGACTAGCATGATGCTGAAAAAGTCCGCCAGCGGTGTTCTCGCATCGTTCAGACCCTTGATCTTGTTTTTTGTGGTGCTGATGGGCGGCGCGCCGTCTCATGAATCCAATGCGATGGAAGCCGTATCCGCCATGCCGGCATCGGACGGATGGCGTCCTCTCGTTGACTCAGGCTATCGCCTTGGGGCTGAAGATGTGATGCTGGTTTCTGTCTGGAAGGATGAGCATCTCACCAAGGAGGTGGTGGTTCGTCCTGACGGGATGTTTTCCTTCCCTCTAGTGGGAGATATCCAGGCCGAAGATCGTACAGTCGAAGAGATTCGTGCCGATATTGTCAAGCGTCTGACGAAATATATCCCGAATCCAAATGTGTCGGTCGCCGTCACGAAAGTTTTGAGCTACAAAGTATACGTGGTGGGGCGCGTGAATAAGCCCGGTGAATACGTGATCGGTCACTATACCGATGTGCTCCAGGCATTGAGTTTAGCCGGAGGGTTGACACCCTTTGCCGCAGAGAACGATATCAAGGTTATCAGGCGTGCCAAGGGGCAACAACAGGTATTTGTCTTTCGTTATGGCGATGTCCGAAAAGGGCAGGATCTGGAACAAAATATCCTCTTGCAGCGTGGCGACTCGGTCATGGTGCCGTAGCAGAATGATGCAGCAGGCTCTAAGGATTTTCGTGAAAGGCTCAGGTTGAGGTCTCGTGGAACACTGAGGGGGGTGGGTGGCGTTATACAGCGGTGGTGTCTCTGTCGGATTGTCGTTCTGATTGGGATCTGTTGTGTGGTGCAACTGTCTGTGGCCTGGGCTGCTGAGTGGTCACTGCTGCCGTCGATTGGAGTCAAGGGTGTGTACAACGATAACTTGCTCTTGACGCCACTACCACACAAAGCGACTTACGGCTTTTGGGTGACGCCTGCTGCCGAGTTTGCCGGTAAGACGGAGCGCTTTGAAGTCAGTAGCCGGATGGCCGTTGACTTCGTCTCATACTATGGAGGGGAGGAGACTCAATATACCAATGTATTTATCCCGCTTACCCTACGGTATAAGACCGAGAAGGATCTGTTGGGATTTTCTGGTGGATTCACTCGTGACAACACACTGATGAGTGAATTACTGACCACCGGTGTGGTTCTGCGCTTTACACAACGGAACCAATGGACTGCCAATCCGTCCTGGACCAGAAGCATTACTGAAAAATTATCGATCCAATCTGGTTTTCAATTGAACGATACCACATATGATAATGGCTTGAGTCTTGGCCTGGTCGACTATCAACTCTTTGGTGGCTCAGGAGGATTGCTCTATCAATTAACCGAGCAGGACCAAATCCAATTAACCGGCTCGTACGTGAGTTTTCATACGACCAACGCGCTCGCCCCATTTCGCGCCAGCTTTCCCGGAGTCAACCTGAGCCTGACCCATGCTTTCACAGACACGCTGACCGGAACGGCCTATGGTGGGCCTCGTTTTGTGAGTTCAAGCACCCAGACAGTCACCGACAACATCAAGGCTCAGAATACCGTCTGGCTATTCGGCGCTAGTCTCACCAAAAAGCTTGAGAGCACGTCTATTCACGTGAATATGGATCGGGATATTGTGCCGAGCGGATTCGGCCTTCTCATTCAGAGAGATCGAGCTGGGCTAACCGTTTCTCATGATCTTACCGAAACCCTGGCTGCATCGTTCAATGGATCAGGGTTTCTCGTCTCAGGTATCACGGATGTCGCCCAGGGCGGCAACATACCGGATAGTCGCTATTTCAATCTCACGCCAAAGGTCACCTGGAAGTTTTCGGAGTGGTGGAAGGCGGATGTGTCCTATACCTATGGTTGGCGTGACACAGATAATTCCATCGATTCTGCCTCCTCCAATGGCACGATGTTTATGCTGACGTATTATCCACCGAAACTGGCTTTTTCGAACTAAACGAGTTGTCCATGAATACGCAACCCGCAGTACAGCATTCTGAGCCGGCTCAAGGCCTCCAGGACTACTTGGCGGTATTCCGCCGCCGCCGAACGTTGATACTCTCGACAGGCGGGATTCTTTTGACCCTCAGCCTGGCCGCAGCATTCCTCTGGCCGGCGACGTACAAATCCATGGCGACCATTCTGATCGAGGAACAGGAAATTCCATCCGAACTTGTCCATTCGACGATTACCAGTTATGCCGATCAGCGAATCGAAACGATCAAGCAACAAGTCATGAGCCGGACGACCTTGTGGAAGGTAGTGGAGCAATATAATCTCTATCCTGACCCGCGTCGGACCAACGCCGCAGAAGAAGTTGTGAAGCGGTTCATCAAGGACATTGAGGTAGAAGTGATCAGCGCCGACGTTGTGGACAAGCGGACACAACACCCGACGAAGGCTACGATTGCGTTCACCGTGGCGTACAAGAGCAACTCGCCCGACTTGGCGCAAAAGGTCGCCAACGAACTGACGAGCCTGTTTCTGGGACAGAATCTGAAGAGCCGAGAGCGGCAGGCGCAGGAAGCGACGTCGTTTCTCCAACAGGAGGCGGACAATCTTTCTAAACACATCGGCGAGATGGACGATAAAATCGCCGCGTTTAAGCAGCGGGCTAAGGGGGCCTTGCCGGAGCTGATGCCGGTCAATCAGCAGATGATGAATCAGGCTGATCGGGAATTGATGGACATCGATCAGCAGGTTCGCAGCCTCGAGGAACGCAAGACCTATCTCGAGGGAGAGCTGGCCACCATTAAGCCGAATACGCCGATCATGTCTGTGACGGGAGAACGTATTTTGGATTCTGTCGAGCGCTTACGGGCCCTTCGCGCAGAGTATGCAGGGGCTTCAGCCAATTTGGCCCCCGATCACCCAGACATCATGAATATGAAGCAGGAAATAGAGGCGTTGGAAAAAGCGACTGGTCATCCCCGGGATATTGAAGAAACCTCAAAGGCGCTTGTGGAAGCACGCACGACGCTCACGACATACTCGGAACGAATGGGTAAAGATCACCCCGATGTGGTTCAGGCTCAGCGCAAAGTCGAAGCGTTAGAGCAGGAAGTTCAACAGCTCAAAGTAACTCCCTATAAGAACTCTACACAGCGACCGGAAAACCCTGCCTATATCAATCTGCAAGCCCAGCTGAATTCTGTCACTTCTTCGTTAGGGTCGTTGGTGAAAACCCGTGTGGATGTGAAGCAGCAGCGTCAGGACTATGCCACACGCCTGGAACGGACACCGGAAATCGAGCCGGACTATCTCGTGTTGACCCGTGATCGTGATACCTCAGGACAGAAGTATCAGGACATCCGGTCCAGGTTGCTGGAAGCGAAGGTCTCGGAAGGTCTAGAGGTTCAGCGAAAAGGCGAGCGATTTTCTCTCATTGATCCGCCCAGTTTGCCGGAGAAGCCAGATAAACCTAACCGGTCTGCCATTGTGCTTCTTGGCTGTATCCTAGCCCTCGTTGGTGGGCTCGGTTCCGGCGCCGCTGCGGAATCGCTGGATCATTCGATACGCACGCCCGAACAGCTTGCGCAATTGACTCAGTTGTTCCCGCTGGCTGTGATTCCCTTCATGCCGAATGAGCAGGATCTCTCCCTCGCCTTGAAACGACGACGCCTTCTTCAGGGAGCTGGAGTTGGTGCGGCCGTGACGGTCCTCGCGCTATTGCATGTATTTGTGCTGCCGTTAGACGTCCTGTGGTTCGCCGCGTTGAGGAGATTTGGTATCGAATAGACCTGGCGGACGCGAAGGCGTGGGGCACGCTTCGAAGCACCAGGCTGTGTCTCCCGCACGGTCATTGGAGACTTCTCATGGATCGATTTCGAACTGCGCTGCAGCTGTATAAAGACCAACAGGATCAATCTCGTTCTGGGCCCCAAGTCAAACGAGCTGTGAGCGGCCAAGATATTCCTCCTCCTATCGTCTATACCAAGACGAAATCGCTGGATATTCCACATTCGACACTTCGTCAGCGTCGTGTGATGGCGGCCTATGAAAAGGGGCCTTTTGTCGATGCCTATAAGATTTTGCGAACTCAAGTTATGCATCGTCTTCGAGAAAATAATTGGAATGTGTTGGGCGTCACCAGTCCAGGCCATGGGGAAGGGAAAACGTTGACTGCCGTGAATCTGGCAGTGAGTCTCGCCATGGAGACCTCGCAGACGGTGCTGCTTGTCGATGCGGATCTCCGTAGCCCCAGCATCCACGAGGTATTCGGCTTAGATGACTGTCCCGGACTCGCCGACTACTTGTTAGACAATCAGCCAGTCGAGGATTTGTTGGTACACCCCGGGATTGGCCGTTTCGTGTTACTGCCGGGAGGACGCGCAATTTCGAATTCAACGGAGATCCTGACATCGCCAAAAATGTTGGCATTGGTTGAAGAACTCAAGAATCGTTACCCTGCGAGGATCGTTATTTTCGATCTCCCGCCGTTGCTGCACACCGCAGATGTCCTTGCATTCTCACCCTACACGGACGCGCTTTTGTTTGTGGTGGAAGAAGGAAAAACAACGGCTGAGCAGTTGCAGCGCGCCTTGTTACTGGTGAAGAATTCACGGCCTGTACTAGGAACGGTCCTGAACAAGGCCGGGAAGATGGCCACCACTGTTGCGAGCATGCGAAAACTGCTTTCTCACTAAACTTTCTATTCCTGTTTTGGAAAGCGACCACAGCATGTACGAGTCGTTTTATAATCTTCGGACCATGCCCTTCTCTCTCTTGCCGGATAGCGATTTCTTGTATCCTGGCTCTACCCATCGTGCGGCCTACAGTATTTTGGAATACGGCCTTATCCATGAGGCGCCGTTTATGGTGCTCACCGGCGACCCCGGGATGGGCAAGACATCTCTCTTGCAGAAGCTTGTTTCTGAGCATGGAGAGAAGCATTCGATCGGTCTTGTCACGAATGCACGCTACAATATTGAACATCTCCTGCCCTGGATTCTACTTTCTCTCGGGTTGAGCCAAAAACAACTTGACCCGGTGGAGGCCTATCATCTCTTTTCAGGATTTCTGATTCAGGAATCCAAACAGCACCGACGGGTCATCCTTATTATCGATGAAGCCCAGAGTCTTGGCTCTGAGCTGCTCGAAGAACTGCGGCTTCTATCTAATTTGAACGATGGAAAAATGTTGAAGCTGCAGTTCATACTGTCCGGCCAGCCGGACCTTCACACATTGTTGCAGCGGATCGACATGACTCAGTTCGCCCAACGCATTGTCGTCGACTATCACTTGGAACCGCTCTCGGAGGAGGAGACTGGGCAATGCATTCGTCATCGGTTAAAGGTTGCCGCTGGACATCCTTCATTGTTTACGAATAAAGCCTGTGTGTTGGTACATCGTTTGACGAGAGGTGTTCCTCGTCTCATCAATCAGGTGTGCGACATCGCGTTAACCTATGGTTTTTCGGAGCAGGCGCGGGTCATTACATCTAAGCTTGTTGCTCAGGCTGCGTTTGACCGGATTAAAGGCGGAATTTTGCCACTTGCAGCACAAGAGGAACTCAGCGTCTTGGCTACCGCTCCGGAAGATGCCGGCGAGATCGATACCGTCCCTCCACGACCCAGCTTGCCGCAATCAAAATTGGAAAGCGTATCTCCGGAACTCACAGCCACTCGTTCGATCGATACCTCTGATTCCCTCTATGCAAAGGGAGTTGCGATGAGAGAGGAAGGCCGATTGACGGACGCCATTGAGATGTTCGAACTGGCAGGGAAGAGCCCGTCCTGTTTGCTGAAGGCCCAGGCGCAGATTGGACTCTGTCACAGGTCTCTGGGAGATTACGGAACTGCGATTCAGACGTTCCGCGCTGCCTTGAGCGATCCGTCGGCATCGAGGAAGGACGTGATTGACGTCCAGTACTTTCTCGCACAGACCCTCGAATCGGCCGGGCAGATGCCAGAAGCGGCAAGCCTCTATAGCCGGATTGCGCAAGCGAATCCTTTGTTTAAAGATGTTGCGCGCCGAGCCAAGGAACTCTCGCCGATGCCAAAACGTCGGGTCAATGGCAAACGGGAAACCACGCGTCATGGGTCCTGGTTCGGTCACGTCATCGAGAGTTTCAACCAGCTTATAGGCGGCCGCAAGTAGCGAACTCGTGGACCCTGTCTATTCCACCAGGCTTCATCCCCCGTACGGTCACGTAAGAGACGATTCACGCTGCTCAATAGCTTTGAATACTCGCAAAACGTCTGTCAGCGGTTCCCACCCCATAATGCCAAGAGAATCGTCAGTATAAGTCGGAGAACGCATTCCGTTCAACACGCAGGTGACGCCTGGTGTGCTGGTCAATATCCATAAGGCCTTGCGTGACAGCGATTCTTTGCGTTTGGATTCCGGCAATAGTGGATCGAGGATTGCCGACACCGATGCGGTCTTGGCGCGGCTCCGTTCAGTGGCTTCTCTCCGAAGCCCTCTCAGCAGGGTGAACAGTTGTGGTAAGTAGCGATCGCGCCAGGCCTCCCACTGCTCGGCGGCCGTTCCGGTCAGATGCCGTGAAAGTGCCTGCATGACTTGATTGACGTGTGGCGCGATCATTTGATGCTCGATCTGCTCCCAATGTTCTAATCCCTGGATCTGATGTCGCACGCGTGTCAACTCGATGGCCCAGGTGAAGAAGTCGGCAGGGGCCATCCCTTGGCCGCTATGTTGAAGGGCAGGGGCAATGGCGGTGCGATACTCATCTTCAAGCGCCGAGACTGCTCGGCATTGTTGATCGAAATCTACCGGGTCGCCGTCGATAGAAAAATTTGCTAATCGAAGGACGCCGCTTTTTTTCGTCGGCATGGCATTCAGAGGGCGATTCACGAGCACGGCAATCCCTTCTCGTTGCGCCGCTTCCAATACTGTTTCCCGCTGATCGATTCCTGTATTGGGCGTCACCAACGCGCCTGTTTCATAGAGATTCATGGGGCATTGCAGCACGGCAAAGTGATGGCGGCTTTTGCCTTGTGTCGCGGCGGCAGCTCGCGCGGCGTCGCACATGCGGGAGAGTGACGTGGCCTCGGCATCCGATGCATGCGCAGTGACCGTATTCGACGACACGCCGTAGTAGCGAATTCGTCCAGCTGCTACTTGCGATTCGAGAAACGCGAAGGCCTGTTCAATTCGCCGAAAGAAAATCTCGCGTACCATCGTGAGGTCTCCGCCGTCGTGTTGCGCAGCTTCAGAGAGATAGTATTCCGGATTGTGCAGCAAGCAGACATCGAGGGTGGCCAGTCCTAGCCGATCGAGTGACAGTGTGAGCTGATGGTTCAGAAACTCCGGGTGCATACAATGCCAGATACCCTCACCATACTTGACCATGTCAGGGTAAGGACGCCCGGCCTGTTCTCGTGCCTCAGCCTGTTTCAAGTTATCGCCTTGCACATAGCCGATCTTCGACACCACAATCACCTCTTCACGAGCCAGCTCGCCGGTCTTGAGTAACTCGCCGAGGACTGAGCCAACCAAGCGCTCACTGTCTCCGTCCATATAATTGGTCGAGGTGTCGATCAGGTTCACGCCTTCTCGCAGGGCCTTCTTGAGCGACTCTCGATGTTCCGGCTCCCTCGTATCAACCCGATAGGTCCCGAATCCCAGTCGCGATGTTGTGAGCCCGCTGCTGCCGAACTGCCCATACCCATGCTCCATGTGGCTGCTATGGCGTGATTGACTCACCATGCGCGCCGCGTATCTTGCTGTCCCTTCGAGACTCGCAGACCCAGGGAGTGCGGCTCCTTGTAAGAGCGTCTGTTGGCTTGTTTGATTCGACCGTCGTGAGGTCGGCGACAGAGCCTCCATGACTTCCTGCGGATCAGTGAGAGGACGCTGGCAGGAAAAATTTCGACAGATGTAGAGTGCCGCCTTCCCCTCTACCAACTCTTTCCCGACAAGCAGAGGATGACTGGCCGGCTTGCCCATTCCATCGCTTGCGGCAATCACACGATGTGGCAAAAACACCTCGCGCACAGCGAGATGCAGCGCTTCGAGCCCAGGATCGTGAGGCGTTCCGACAAAAGCCAATTCAACCGGTCCCTCGGCTAACAGATCGACGACGGCAAGGCTCTTGGCAAAGGCCCTCGGATACCGAGCGATCTGGCGGCCATAGGCGCGAATCCCGCCGATCGCTGCTTCGCGTAGGTCCTGTCGATCATAGTGGAAGGAGAGTCTGGCGAGGGCAGAGACTGCTACGGCGTTTCCACTGGGCGTGGCGCCGTCGGCTCCCTCCCGCGCTCGAATGATTAGGGTTTCGTGCGTCTTTGCGGTGGTGTAGAAGCCTCCTTGATCCTCATCTCGAAACGAATGAACTATCCGCTCTCCTAATTGAAGTGCGGCTGTCAGATACCGTTCTTGCCCACAGGCTTCATACAGGTCGATCAATCCTTCTGCGAGATAGGCATAATCCTCCAAGACTCCATCGAGATGGGCTCGCCCTTGCCGAGAGGTACGGAGCAGGGCCCCTTCGGCAGTCCGGTGTACGGATAGAAGAAAGTCAGCGGCCTTCATCGCTCCGTCAATGTAGCGCGCGATTCCTAACACACGGCCCGCTTCGGCCATTGTCGAAATCATCATGCCGTTCCAGGCTGTGATAATTTTGTCGTCGAGTCCCGGCGGAATGCGCTTTTGGCGGGCGCGATAGAGAAGGGGCCGCACACGAGAAATCGTTTCGTCTAGTTCATCGACGGTGAGGTTTAATTCCTTCACCACGGCTTCGATAGGGCGCAGCCGATTCGGAATACTCCGATGCTCCCAATTCCCCTGATCGGAAATATCGTAGCAGGCGCAGAATCGGCGGGTATCTTCGGCATTCTGCAGCACCTCCAGGACCTCCGCCGGTGTCCAGACGAAAAACTTTCCTTCAACCCCTTCTGAGTCCGCATCCGTCGAAGAATAGAATCCTCCGGCCAGGTCGGTCATCTCCCGGAGAATATAATCGAGCACATCTATGGTTACCTGACGATAGGAGGTCTGCTTGGTGACTTGATAGGCCTCTAAGTAGGTCGTGCATAGAAGTGCATTATCGTAGAGCATCTTTTCGAAATGGGGGACCAGCCAGCGATCGTCAGTGGAGTACCGGGCGAATCCTCCCCCGATATGATCATAGATCCCTCCGTCCGCCATCGCATCCAATGTGCGGGTGACCATTTGCAAGGTTCGACTCTCTCCAGTGCGACGATAACAACGGAGAAGCAATGAGAGTCCGGCCGAGGGGGGGAATTTCGGTGCGCTGCCGAACCCGCCGTGGCGTTCATCGAAATGTTCGCGGAACTGGATGACAGCCTCATCAAGTACGGAAGCACTGACTGAAACGGGAGACACCGCCGTGAGCTCGTTTTTCAACCGTTCAGTCAACTGATGCGCTTGATTTGTGAGCCCGGCAGAATCTGTTTTCCATGCGTCGGAAATTTTCTTGAGCAGGCTGGGGAATCCGGGACGTCCCCACCGATCGTCAGGAGGAAAGTATGTGCCTGCAAAAAACGGTTTCTGGTCAGGCGTGAGAAACACCGTCATCGGCCATCCGCCCTGACCATGATTGAGGGTCACGGTGGCCTGCATATAGATTTCGTCAAGATCTGGCCGTTCTTCCCGGTCAACCTTGATACAGACAAAATTCTGATTCATGAGTGACGCAATGGCTTCGTTCTCAAACGACTCTCGCTCCATGACATGACACCAGTGACATGCGGAGTAGCCGATTGAGAGGAGGATGGGGCGGTTCTGTGTTTTTGCCGCCTGCAAAGCTTCTGGCCCCCAGGGATACCAGTCAACCGGATTCGCGGCATGCTGAAGGAGATAGGGGCTGGTTTCGTGGATGAGCCGATTAGGTTGTGCTGTGCCTGGTGGAGTATGCATGGCTCACGGTAACATCGAGGCCGGAGAGGGGTCAATGAGCGAAGACAGGAAGAGGCCTGTGATCGTCAAATCACAGGCCTCTTCAGAATTGTTTACGTGCGCTGTATCTGGTCAGATAAGCGGCGTCTGCCGCGCTTACTTGCCGCCCTTCTTTTCGTCCTTTTTCTCATCGCCAAACGTATCCATATAGCCGCCCTTCTTTTCATCCTTCTTCTTCTCTTCACCGTATACGATGACGTAGCCACCCTTCTTCTCGTCTTTTTTCTCCTTGCCGTCACCGGCGAAGGCGGGAGCGCTGAACGTCACGGCTACTGCCACGGCCATCATTGCCATCAACATGCTCTTCATAATATCTAACCCCCTTTAAGTTGTAGTGGTTGGTCTGGTTCGCCCATTGCCGGAACACAAAGAGATAACACAATACGCTAGCGAAAATAGCGCCAGGCTGTCAACCGTTCATTCTTCGTCATTCCCCCGAATAGCATTGAAATGCACATTCAACTCTGAACTACGGTCTGCCTTATGATAGTCTTAGCATGATGCTGAAAAAGTCCTGCCAGCGGCGTTCTCGCATCGCTCAGAGGCTCGGAAGCACTGGAGGGTATTTTCCGTTCGCCAAGATCCATTCTACGGGCGAACGGCCACACAAAGTGCGGATGGTACCTCCTCGCCTCTTCGCTCGCTGCGGCCTTGCTGGACAGCCTTTTTGAGCATCCTGAAGTGATTCTGGCATGAGCGCCGTACGGAATATTCCAGCCATATTGTTGGCATCAAACGAGTTTCTCCGCAGCCTATTAGACCAGATGAAGGATCGCACATGATCGACAGTGAACCCTACTCCAATTACCGCTTGACCGTTCGCCTTGAGCTTGCGAACAGACCGGGCATGTTCGCCAAGGTGGCTGCCGTATTGGCTGAGGAAGGCGCCAACTTGGGCGCCGTGGATATTGTCTCTGCAACGGCCGAACGGATGGTGCCGGACGTGACGATCGACGTTCAGGGTGAAGCGCATGGAGAGAAGGTGCTTGCTCGAATCAGGGCGCTGCCGGATGTGAAGGTTCTCTCGGCGTCCGACCGGATTTTCCTGTTGCATCTCGGTGGAAAGATTCAAGTCCAAAGCAAGTTCCCCATTACAACACGAAACGTGCTGTCGATGGTCTATACGCCGGGAGTCGGTCGGGTATCCCAAGCGATCGCGAAGGATAAGACCAAAGCCTATGTCTTTACGGGAAAAGGCAACACGGTCGCGGTGGTCACCGACGGATCTGCGGTGCTGGGCCTCGGCAATCTTGGTCCAGAAGCCGCCTTACCTGTCATGGAAGGCAAAGCCATGCTGTTCAAAGAATTAGCAGGGATTGACGCATGGCCGATCTGCCTCAATACGCAAGACCCTGACGAAATTGTTCGCACGGTTCAGGCTATTGCTCCGGGTTTCGGCGCCATCAACTTGGAGGATATCGGCTCGCCGCGCTGTTTCGACATCGAACGCCGGTTAAAGGCCGCTCTGGATATCCCAGTCATGCATGACGATCAGCATGGTACGGCAGTGGTCATTCTTGCTGCCTTAACAAATGCACTGACCGTCACCGGGAAACGGATGGAGGAGATTCGTGTGGTCGTCAATGGGCTCGGCGCCGCTGGAACCGCTTGCTGCAGGATGTTGCTGGCCGCCGGCCTCTCTCATCTCGTCGGATGCGAGGCGAATGGTATTGTCTTACGGGGGGATGGTCAGCAGTTGTGGGCCTGCCGGACGGATCTTACTTCCTGTATGACACCAAATCATCCTCAGGGAACGCTTCGGGACGCGCTCAAGGGAGCCGATGTATTTATCGGATTATCCATCGGGAATATTCTCACGGCTGAAGATCTGGATCTGATGGCGACTGATCGTATTGTGTTTGCGATGGCGAATCCAGACCCTGAAGTTCCTCGTGAGCTGGCCGCCTCCCACTGTCGTATTTTCGCGACCGGCCGTTCAGACTATCCGAACCAAATCAACAACGCGCTGGCCTTCCCCGGTATTTTCCGAGGTGCGCTGGACGTGCAGGCGAGCGACATCAATGAAGCGATGAAACTGGCTGCGGCCAAGGCTCTGGCGGAGACCATTCCTCCTGCGGCACTCAGTGAGGACTACATCATCCCGAGCGTGTTTGATAAGCAAGTGGTCCCGCGAGTGGCAAAAGCTGTCGCGGCAGCCGCGCGTGAAACAGGCGTGGCCCGACGACGCACCAAGCTCAGTGACGACTTTGCGTCACGCTGACTATACAACCCATTAAAATCCTGGCTATTTCTACTCCCCTTCTGGCATACAACCAGCCTGTGCTACAATGCGCGCCCGAACCTGGATTATCTCTAAAAAGTCCGGGCTAAAGGAGAGAGTCTGGTTCAGATGGCATTTTCACAGAGCAAATTTATCAGATTTCAGAATGGAATGAGGCGGCGTATCGACTCATTGCGCCCGAAAGCTGAGGAGAGCCTGGATCTCGCCGTCGACACCATGATGCAGGAGCGGGTTGACAGTTTCTTTCGGGTTGAAGAGGGGCTGGAGGAAGTCATCAAGTCGCTGGCCCAGATTGAAGAAGAAATTCCGGAGATTCGCGATCTTTCCGGTGCGATGCGCTTGGAGTCTCGGCTTGAATTTGTCGAGGACCGCTGGGACGATTTCGACAGCGAGATACGAGAGCGCCCCCGCCGCCGCCGGAAGAAAATCAGTTTGGCCGATATGTTGAAAGCTGCTGGTGGGGGAGGCGGCGACCTGTCACAAGGGTCGGGCGGCATCAATAATGCGATGGATGCCTACGCAGCCATGGGCATGGAATTCGGCAGCTCGCTCGCCGACGTCACTGCGTCATTTCGTCACAAGGCCAAGCAACTCCATCCCGATTCGAATAATGGCGATCGCAGCGCCGAGCCGGAATTGCGCCGTATGTTGGAAGCCTATCAGTTTTTGAAGGAATATTTGAGCCTCAGCAATGTCGAACCTCCACGGTCACCAGACGCCACCTATCGCCCGACAGAGTGAAACACACATGACACTTCATGCACCTCCGCCGTATGTGACGGACCAATCTGCGCTTGAATTACTCTGCCACACATTGCGCCAGAGTCCGCGTCTGGCGTTGGATACAGAATTCGTCGGGGAAGACACCTTTATCCCACGGCTCGAACTGATCCAGGTTGCCACTGCTACCACGGCAGCGGTCATCGACTTTCCTGCCGTGCAAGCCAACGGATCGCTCGATGTCTTCTGGGAACTCATTTGCGACACCAAGATTGAGAAAGTCTTCCATGCCGGGCGGCAAGATCTCGATCTGTTTGCTCTCCATGCCGGGCAGATCCCGAAACCATTTTTCGATACGCAGATTGCCGCTGCTATGGTCGGGTATGGCGCCCAGGTTGCCTACGCGAACTTGGTCCAGCGACTCCACGGCACGAAGCTGGCGAAAGCCCATACCTTTACCAACTGGAGTGCGCGACCGCTTTCGGATGACCAAATCGCCTACGCCTTAGAAGATGTCGAGTTCCTCCTCTCGATTCATACGCATTTACAGGATCGTCTGAAGACACTTGGCCGTTCGGAGTGGGTGAACGAGGAATTTGCACGACTCGAATCGGTGGTGGGAGAAAAAAGTCGAGAGCCGCAGGAACGGTATCAACGAATTCGGGGGTGGGATACACTCAAGCCCAAAGGGGCTGCGGTACTTCGAGAATTGGCTGTCTGGCGAGAAGCGGAAGCTCGTCGGCGGAACGTACCGCGTGGACGTGTGATGCGAGATGAGGTGCTGCTTCAGCTCGCACGTCACCCTCCCAAATCGGTCAACGATCTCCGGGGTCTCCGTGGCGTCCATTCTTCCGAGGTTGATCGACATGGCGGACAGCTCTTGGCCGCCATCACATCGGCACTGGCGCTCCCGCCGTCGGCATGGCCGGAAGTTCCTTCCGAACGAAAGCCGGACCCTGAGTCGACCGGTATCGTTGAGCTTCTGCAAGCTGTGTTGAAGGCCCGTGCAGCAGAGGAGGGGATTGCCTCGACTATGCTCGCCACCAGCGCCGATCTACAAGCACTCGTGGAGGCGAAGCAGAATCGAACAGCCCTCAATATACCCATCCTCCATGGCTGGCGGCGACAATTGGCTGGTGATTTACTTTTACAAGTATTAGATGGGGCAGTCACCGTCAGCGTAGACAGAATGTCCGGCGCCCTGCGGATAAACGCAGGAAGTCCCTCGATTTCTCAAAGCTAACGAGCCAGCCCCGGCAGGCCGGGCCTGCTCAATCCGGGATGTGGAGCTGGCTAGCAAGATGTTCCAAAAGGCTATTCAGCAAGGTCTCGCCAATTCTCACTACCTCTCTATAGGGGAGCGTCCGAGGCTGCCCTATACTGCGCGCATCGAACGAGCACAGTTTCATCGTGCGCGTTCTGCGAGCAAGAAAGACACCTGGCCGCTCCCCCCTGCTGGTGGCCTTGTTCAACAGCCTACTACAGCAGTTCTTTTATAGACTCCGCTGGTCTGGCTAACATCGCCTTTTCACCCTTTTCGACAATCGGACGCTGAATCAGATCTGGATGGGCCACGAGCAGATCGAGCCATTCGTCGTCGGAAAGATTCTTTTTCGCCAAACCGAGTTCTTTGTAGATATCCTCTTTGGTTCTGAGTATGTCCTTGGGTGAAAGCCCCGCTTTCCTCAAGAGGCTCTTGAGCTGTGCCTTGGTGAAGGTTTTTTCATAGTAATTGACAGCCTTAAATGGTTTGCCGCCCTCTTGTAACAACTGCATCGCCTGACGGCATGTGCTACAAGTTGGTTTCTGGTATATCGTTATCTCAGCCATGTTCGATCTCCTTGTGTGAACAGGATGCTGAAAAAGTCCGCCAGCGGCCTTGCTGGACGGTCATTTTGAGCATCCTGAGGTTATTTCAGTCTCAGCACCGCATGGAAGATTCCTCCGGGATGATTGTATTAAATGAGTTGTTCAACAGGCTGCCAAGCGTCTCGCCTCCTTGACGCCATTTTTATCCTTGTGATACATGGGTTCCATCGTATTCCCCCTGAGCACACATGATGTCGACGCCAATCTTCGGAACCAGCTCCACCGGTCAGTTTTCTTGCGCCACTGACACCGAGCACACCCTGCGTGACCTCCGCACGAAACGTAAGGGGCAGCCGGTGCTCATCCTTGGGCATGTTTTGGCTAGAAAAGGGCAAGAAGGGACCTTCGAGGTCTTTAACGAGCGCTTGGCCATCGTCAAATTTTCCGATGGCGCAGCGATCGGGTATGACCCTCTCGAATTGCTCTTACCCACCGACATCGACGACAAGGGAGTCGCTTACTTCGAAATTCGCCCCTGTAAGCTGTGCGAACAGCTTTTCCCTCTCACTGCCGAAGAGTGTGAGGCAGCAGAAGAGCCCATTGTGTGCCAGGAATGCCGCATCGCCTAACCATTCAGGCTAACTGACTGCAGAAAACTCTCTCTACCATTGGGTTCCCCTGATCGACTGCATGGGACAACAGAAGGCTACGCACAGGATGCTCAAAAAGGCCGTTCAGCAAGGCCGCAGCAAGCGAAGAGGCGAGGCGTACGCTTCGGTACGTTGAGCCTCTGAGCGAAGCGAGAACGAAGCTGGCGGGCTTTTTCAGCATCCTGTTAGTCGACCAACGGTGCGATCTCCAGGGCTTTCTTAATCAAGCAATCGCCTGCAAAAGACTGCAAGGACATCGGCAGCATGCTGGCATCGATCATGTGCACTGTCGCAATCTGAAATCCTTCAGCGACTTTGTGCCCTTCTACCCTCATGGCATGACAGATTTCGAGTTTTTTCCAAATGAGATTATTCAGAATCGTCTCTGATGCAAGCAGCGTCATGTCTGACACGGCGTCATTCACAGAGACTTTCGCCGACACTCTGGCCTTATCTGTGGGGGCCTCGCTCACGACGGCAAAGCCAAGGATTTCACCGTCGGCTTGGACTGGGGCTGCTGTTCCGGCGAGAGAAAGGCCGAACAAGATCATTAGGAGCAGTAAGCGACACATCACCGCGTGCCTCCACAGTCTATTCAGTCTCCTGCATGAAGCCCGGCACAAAACATCCGATGGGGCGCGGCGGAGCGCCGGATTTTTCCGGCCACAGAGACCCCGCAACTTGAGTATGCCAACCGATACGGGTCAATTCAAGATCCTGCCACTCCGAACGTGATAGACTGTCTTCACGCGTCATATATTTTTCCATCTGAGGGGGCAAGATCATGCCACATGATTTTATGCCGGGGCTCGCCGGAGTTCCCGCAGCCAAATCTGCAATCAGCGATGTGGACGGGCAGCGCGGTGTGCTGGAATATCGAGGGATCCGCGTCGAAGAGCTTTGCCTACGGTCATCCTATCTCGAGACCACCTATCTGTTGTTATTCGGACATCTTCCCACTCAACCGCAACTCGCGCGATGGAATGAGGATATCGTCCATCATCGACGGATCAAGTTCAGGATTGTCGATTTATTGAAATGTCTTCCGGAGCAAGGGCACCCCATGGACGCCTTGCAGGCTGCGGTTGCCGCGTTAGGTATGTTTTATCCAGGCCGGAATGTTCAGGACGTCGACAACAACTATTGGTCTGCCGTCCGTCTCGTTGCAAAACTACCCACGATCGTCGCAGCTTGGGCTCGTCTGCGGCATGGAAATGAGTGTATCCCACCGCGCGACGATCTTGGGTTTTCTGAAAACTTTCTCTACATGTTGACTGATACGGAGCCGCTTCCCTTGTGGGCCGGCATTTTCGACGACTGTCTGATACTCCATGCCGAGCATACGATGAATGCTTCAACCTTTACCGGCATGGTCACCGCCTCGACGTTGGCCGATCCCTATACCGTTGTTGCCTCCTCAATCGGGGCTCTAAAAGGGCCGCTGCATGGCGGAGCCAATGAAGAAGTGGTGCAGATGTTGAAGGAGATTGGTGAGCCAGGGCGGGTTCGATCGTATCTTGAAGGTCAGGTCGGCGCGAAACAAAAGCTGATGGGTTTTGGTCACCGGGTGTACAAGGTCAAAGATCCTCGTGCGACGATCTTACAAGGTCTGTGTGAGCGGCTCTTCAAGGAAAGTGGCAGTTCGCCGCTATATGAGGTTGCTGTAGAGGTCGAGCGAATCGCAGCTGAATTATTGAAGGGGAAGGGAATTTATCCCAACGTCGATTTCTATTCCGGGATCGTCTACGACAAGATGGGCATCGAGACCGATCTGTTCACACCGTTATTCGCGATGGCTCGGGTGTCGGGATGGCTTGCTCATTGGCTTGAACAGCTTCGCGAGAATAAATTGTTCCGTCCGGACCAGATTTATTCCGGTGAGCATGGGCGATCGTATGTGCCTATCGAACAACGCTGATTATCAGGATGCTGAAAAAGTCCGCCAGCGGCGTTCTCGGCTCATCGAAATCCTCAATGTACCCCTAAGGGTACGCCTCCGGTTTCGATTCGCCTGCGGCCTTGCTGGACAGTCTTTTTGAGCATCCTGTGCGAGTTCCCTCCCTATGCCCTAGACTGCAAGCCAGCGAAACCTTACTATGCCGCTTCTATAATTGCCGGCCCCTCTTGACTCCGCAGCAGTCCGAGTTATCTCTTTTCTCAGACAGACAGCACAGCGCGCGCTGCTGGTAGAAACGTTCCTGACAACATATACGAATGAGAAGGAGGTCTAGTATGACACTCGTACGGTGGAATCCATCTCGTGAACTCGAAGAGATGTCGGATCGGTTAAATCGGATGTTTAACCGTCAAGCTCTGCCTCAGGCAAACGCGAAGGAGACGATGGTCGTCGCGGACTGGGTGCCATCCGTGGACGTCAGCGAAACGGACGGGGAGTACCAGATCAAGGCAGAGATTCCTGATGTGAAGAAAGAAGATGTCAAGGTCACGTTGGAAGACGGCGTCCTTACGATTCAGGGCGAGCGTAAGCATGAGAAGGAAGAGAAGGGCAAGAAGTACCATCGGGTAGAGCGCTCCTATGGAAGCTTCGCCCGGAGCTTCACATTGCCTGACCTTGTCGATGAGGAGAAGGTGAAGGCGGAGTTCAAGGATGGCGTGCTGAATCTCCAGCTCCCCAAATCCGAGAAGGCAAAGCCGAAAGCCATTGAAGTGAAAGTCGGCTAATTCATCAACTTTCCGTTCTGCACAGAGGCCCGCTCCTGCGGGCCTCTTCTTTTTTCAGGCTTCTTGCGCAATTACGCCGGAACCCATAACAATGCCATCGAGCCGTCCTCTTGTGTTGGCCCGGGCGCGACCATCACGGTCAGCCTGTCTCAGGAGATCCAACTCGGTAATATAGGGGGCCCTGCTCAACAATAAAGGATTAAAGGTCGACGGCTTGTCGTATACGGCATAACAAGCGCAGAAGGAAGGGTGGACCATCGTGTTCAAGGTAGCTCTGTTGCAAGGTTCTTACATGCGCGAGCAAGGAAACCCATGCTGCCCTTCATGTCTGGATAAGGAATAGCATTGCAGGGCAGGGGCGCAAGAAGCTGATCGGGGCAAAGTAGGGTATTAGGACAGGCTTTCAGACTGAGCAATCAGAAAAGATTCCCGACCCCTTTGTTTTCTACTCATTACTTTGATGCTACGAGGGGCGAGCTCTTCCCCGACATCCGAGTGTTTCTGTGATCTTTCTTTTTGCCGGGTGGTGAACACAAAGAAGACCAGACTCCCTCTCCTTCCCCCTACGAATGCCCAATAGGTTTTCTCCCATGGGCTCTTGTATCTTTCCGGAACAGACATGCCTACTGGGAGGTGAACGTGGGGGTTGGAATTGTACTGGGTTACATGGGGTTGCTCTATATAGGGGCGATCATCGCTCCGGGGGTCGGTCTTAGCGGACACCTGCTGGCTCAAGTGTCAGGTAGTCTCTTGGATTGGTTACATGCACCGGGCTATGGAATCTTGGCTGTGCTGTTGACTTGTGCACTGCAGCATCGAGCATGGCCACTGGTCTATGCACTGCCTGTCGCAGCTGCTGGGGCTCTTGTCTTTGGTCTGTGGACCGAAGTGTTTCAAATATCGGTTCAAGGTAGGGGAGCGAGCGTCGATGACCTGGTAATGGATGCAATCGGAATCGGTGTTGCTACGATGATATTCATGGTCGTTGCAACAGTACGAAACAGAGTTGCTTCAACTTTTCATGCGCAGCGAAACCAAAATGGCGTGAAACGTCAGGTGTGAGGGGTGAAGCGCGATACGCGTGAAGAGGTAGGCGTAAGGGGTTAGGGGTGTGGTGCAAGAAACAAATTGGAGTGAGGTATATCATTAGGTCATGTCTTCAGGCTGAGCAATCAGAAAACACTCCTGACGCCATTTCTCGCCCAGCACAGACCAAACAAACCAGCTTGACTAGCTCGCCGCCAAGCGTCCGGAAAAGTGGGCCAGAGATTGACCTCCGTCTCATCATCGCTGTATGATTTTGTCATACAGGAGGTGTCAGATGAAACACGCGCGTGTGCCGGTTACAGTCTCGCTCCCCTCGAATCTTGCTGAAAACTTCGAAAAGCTGGCCAAGGCCGAATCGAAAAACAAGAGTCAGCTGTTCAGGGAGATGCTCACGACCTATGAGCGCCGCCGCCAGGAAGAACGCTTTCTTGCTCTGCAACGCTACGGCGTGAAGAGAGCGAGAAAGAAAGGCGTTCTCACCGAGGCCGATGTCGAAAAGCTGGTATTCCAAGGCCGCTGATCGTGCGCGTCGTCTTCGATACCAACATCTACATCTCGGCACTGGCCATTCCAGGAGGAAATGCCGAGGACGCCTATCTCGAAGCTGTCCACGGCCTGTTCGAGCTGTATACGTCGGTTGCCATTCTGACCGAAACGGCAAGAGTCCTCCAAACGAAGTTCGATTGGGCAGAAGACAAAGTCCGGGAAGCTGTCCAGGCCATCAGTCAGGTGGCGACCGTCTTGCGCCCTCGCCCCACTTTCCATATCCTCAAAGATGAACCGGACAATCGCATACTTGAATGTGCGATCGCTGCACAAGCCGAATTCATTGTCTCAGGAGATCGCCATCTCTTGGCGCTGAAGCATCATGCAGGCATCACTATGATTTCCCTCGCTGATTTTCTCACAAAGCTGCGACGGTAGCGCTGGCCTTGTGGGAGAATGTTTAGAGCATATTTAATGTTGAGTGATCAATGTTGAATGGTAGGGATCAACGGCGAGGAATGGGACGTCGAGAAAATCGGCGGACCGCCGCGCGAGGCGTTAGGGGTGTGGCGCAAGAAACAAATCAGAGTGAGGTCGGGCATTAGGACAGGCTTTTGGGCTGAGCAAGCAGAAAAAATTCCTGGCCCCGTTGTTTCGTGTGAACGTCTCCACATAAAATGAAAACGAGTCTATTCCAAGGTGTAAAGCATCGACCTACTTGTCAGCTTGAGAAGGGATCATAGTCAGTCTCAACGCGAATCTCCCGCCTTCCTCCCGGCTTTTGAATCGAACACTCGCAGACTGGACAAGTCCATGTGTGCCAGTCCGAGTAGTCGCTCATCCTTGCAGCCTTATGGTTTCCATCAAGACACTTCGGACAGAATGGTCCGTCAGGTTTACCGTCAGTCGTCTGCCGCCAATACACGTTGTTCTGATAGTACATCTCTTGGCGGGTTTTCGCCTGTTCTCGTAGATCGAGCAATTCTTGACGCAGCTTTGCATTCTCTTCAGCCAACTTCGCACATTCCACCTGGACATCGGCCAAGCGTTGCTTTAACTCGATATCCCTCAGGCGGTCGGCAACAACAATGGCGTCTTTGATGGCTTCATACCATCCCATCGTACCCTCCTTTGGTTCCCTGGAAAGGTCGCTATCATAAGAAGGAAAGGATCAACCTGGCAAGTAGCGCTGGAGAGTCCACCATGCACAATGAGCTGCCAACGTGCAGCGGAAGGGAAACGGTCCTTCCGCCTACTGGTTAACGAACGAAGAAAGAGGGACATTCTACGCTTTCATCGTTAGCCGACCTATGCCCATGTGAGTCTGTCTACCAAATATTCCTTTCATCTTCTTCTTCCGATATGGGAGAGGTGGCGTGGCGCTTTCCCACGTGTGCGCGTTCAACGAGGGGAGTCCACGACCGCGCGTTGCGCGAGCACAGGAGATTTCCGATTCTTTCCTCTCCCAGCTGCACTCGCCGAACGAGCAGTTCCTAATTCTTCGCGTTTCTCCCAGGAGGAGTGGCCAGGCTGCCCTTTACTGCGCGCATCGGACGAGCACATTCCTATCGTGCGCGTTCTGCGAGCAAGAAGGGCACCTGGCCGCTCCTCCCCCTCATTGTTGAATCGCCGAGAGCCGCCACTTCCCTTCTTGGATTCGCATGAAGGTCCAGGCCTCGCCGGATTCGGTCGGTATCTCTTCGCTGCCTTCGACGAGATAACCTGGTTCTCCGTGCTGCTTCGTCAGAGACAGATTGTAGTCACGGGCACTCCAGCGAAGCCCTGCCGTCACGTACTGCCTCGCCTGTTCGGTCCAGGCCTCCAGGATCTCCGCACGGAGGAGCACCACATCCTCCACATGGTTCCGGATATCCTGACTGGTATTGTCGGCTAGGGCGGCGCTGAAATAATTCAGCATCTCCGGCGTGACGA
>ERZ1292630.244-Hain-H41-02um-R3-244-length-58332-cov-5_pt1 | contig 58332 bp, 50 predicted proteins | sample MGYA00564408_ERZ1292630 | MGnify/ENA primary metagenome ERZ1292630 (study PRJEB36523, sample SAMEA6512641) | groundwater metagenome | collected 2019-01-08 | study: AquaDiva: Metagenomics assemblies of 32 groundwater samples
GTGGCGGGATTCGAACTCGCGACCCCTTGCACCCCATGCAAGTGCGCTACCAGGCTGCGCTACACGCCGACAAGACTTGAATTATAACTGGATAAATGCCCGACTAAAGGGTCAGCAGGGCTCTAATTTCAATCAGTTCTTTGTGCAGCGGCGTGACGCCCGCATCTATGGCCAACAAATCAAGGCTGGACATCGCCAGCCGTTCAAAATGCGTTCCAGGCTGCGCATCGGACATCGGCGATGCGTCGTCCAAGTCCCCTTCTTCAGAGGCGTTGCGCCGCAACTGGCGGTCTGTTTGAACCAACTCTTGCAATCTGTTGCGCGCACCGCTGATGGTGAAGCCTTGGTCATACAGCAAATCACGGATGCGCCGAATCATCAAAACCTCGTGGTGCTGGTAATAGCGGCGATTGCCCCGGCGCTTGACTGGCCGAAGCTGGGTGAATTCCTGCTCCCAATAGCGCAAAACGTGCGGTTTGACACCACACAATTCACCCACTTCACCGATGGTGAAATAGCGTTTGGCTGGAATGGGAGGAAGCTGACTGTCCATGAACGACAACAAGTTGCGTGGAAAACCTGATAGCTTACTGCAACTCATCAACATGCGTCCATGTGAATATAGGCAGTCTTCGGTTTTGCACAGGAAATTACACGCACCAAAAGCAGGCCAAAAAAAAGCACTTAGTGAAGTCACTAAGTGCTTTTTTAATTGGGTGTTTTTGGTGGGCAGTACAAGTTTCGAACTTGTGACCCCTGCAGTGTGAATGCAGTGCTCTACCCCTGAGCTAACCGCCCTTACGCTTCGCAGCGAAGACTTGAATTATGGCATAAAAATCAGGCTGTTTGAGCGCGGGGGCGCAAAAAATGAACCCCTTGCCCAAATGCTCAAGCTGCCTGAATTTGACGCCACACGGTTTTTCCGCCACTGGACTTGTCGAGCTGCGTCAACACCTCTTCGTGCGCGGCCATTTCTTGCGCATTGGCCGACAGGATGGGCAAGGCGATCTGGCTCAAATCAACCGACACCACCACGGTTTGGGCATCGCCGGGCGCATCGCCCACATCGATCAACAAGGCTTCCTGACCGCGCGTCATGTTGATGTAGACGTCAGCCAACAACTCGGCATCCAGCAAGGCACCGTGCAGGGTACGGCCAGAATTGTCCACTTCCAAGCGGTCGCACAAGGCATCCAGGCTGTTGCGCTTACCCGGGAACATTTCCTTGGCCATGGCCAAGGTGTCGATCACGTTGCCGACGTAGGCCTTGATGGGTTTTTTGCCCACGCGCTCCAGTTCTTTGTTCAGGAACCCGATGTCAAACGCCGCATTGTGGATGATCAGTTCTGCGTCCCCCAGGTACGCCAGAATGTCTTCGCTCAGTTCAGAAAATTTGGGCTTGTCGCGCAAAAATTCATTGCTGATGCCGTGCACCTTGAGCGCGTCTTCATGGCTGTCGCGCTCGGGGTTGAAATAGAAATGCAGGTTGTTGCCCGTGAGCTTGCGGGCATACAACTCGACGCAACCCAATTCGATGATGCGGTCACCGCCTTCGGCCGACAGGCCCGTGGTTTCGGTGTCCAGAACGATTTGACGCATGGCTTGTCGCTCCGTCTTTTCAGTGAAGTTCTTTGGCGTGGTTGATGGTGTAGCGCGGGATCTCGATCACCAGATCCTGTTTGGCCACAAAGGCCTGGCAGCTCAGGCGTGAGTTGGGCTCCAGCCCCCAGGCGCGGTCCAACAGGTCTTCTTCGGTTTCTTCCATCTCGTTGAGGCTGTTGAAGCCTTCGCGCACCACCACATGGCAGGTTGTGCACGCCGCGCTCATGTCGCATGCGTGTTCGATGTTGATTTTGTTGTCCAGCAAGGCTTCGCAAATGCTGGTGCCCGCAGGCGCCGTGATTTCTGCGCCAGCGGGGCAGTACTCGGGGTGGGGCAGGATTTTGATGACGGGCATAAGTGTCTTTGAATTCGGGGCGGGGTCGGGCTTTTACAAGGCCTGGATGTTTTGACCCGCCAAAGCTTTTTGAATGCTGTGGTTCATGCGCTCGGCGGCAAACGCTTCGGTGCCTTTGGCCAGCGCCTGGGTGCAGTCTTCCAGCGCCTTGGCGTCTTGTTCGTTTTGCACCGCCGCTTGCAGCACCGCCATCAGTGCATCGATGGCGCGGCGTTCTTGGGGGCTGAGCAAGACGCCATCGGCCTGCAATGCGCTGCGCGTGGCCAGCAACATGCGGTCGGCATCCACCCGCGCCTCGACCAGGGCGCGCGCCTGCATGTCGGCTTGCGCGGTGGTGAAGCTTTCTTGCAGCATGGTGGCGATCTGCTCGTCGCTCAGGCCATAAGAAGGCTTGACGTCGATGCGCGCTTCCACACCGCTGATTTGTTCTTTGGCCCCGACGCTCAGCAGGCCATCGGCATCGACCGTGAATGTCACGCGGATGCGGGCTGCCCCAGCCGCCATGGGCGGAATGCCACGCAACTCAAAGCGAGCCAGGCTGCGGCAGTCTTGCACCAAATCGCGTTCACCCTGCACCACATGCAGCGCCAGCGCGGTCTGGCCGTCCTGGTAGGTGGTGAAGTCTTGCGCCATGGCGGTCGGAATGGTCTGGTTGCGCGGGATGATGCGCTCGACCAGACCGCCCATGGTTTCGATGCCCAGCGACAGCGGAATCACATCGAGCAACAACAATTCACCCGCCTCGTTGTTGCCCGCCAGTTGGTTGGCCTGGATGGCCGCCCCCAGCGCCACGACTTCATCGGGGTTGAGGTTGTTCAGTGGCGCTTGCCCAAAGAAATCGGCCACGGCCTGCTGAATTTGCGGCATGCGGGTGGAGCCCCCCACCATGACCACGCCTTGCACATCGTCTTTGGACAGTTGGGCATCGCGCAGCGCCTTGCGCGCCGCCGTGATGCAGCGGGCTGTCAGGGCCTGGGTGGCTTGTTCAAAGTCAACTCGACTGAACGGCCCCGACAGAATGCCTGTGGACAAGGTCAGATTCAGGGCCACGGACTCGGCAGCGGTCAGCGCTTCCTTGGCCGCACGGGCTGCGGCCTTGAGCCGGGTTTTGTCTTCGGCGGTCACCGCCTGCAAAGCCGGATGCCGTGCCATGGCGGCATCGGCCAGGGCCTGGTCGTAATCGTCACCCCCCAAAGCCGAGTCACCGCCTGTGGCCAACACCTCGAACACGCCTTGTGTCAGGCGCAGGATCGAAATGTCAAACGTGCCACCGCCCAGATCGAACACGGCGTAAACGCCTTCGCTGGCGTTGTCCAGCCCGTAGGCAATGGCAGCCGCCGTGGGTTCGTTGATCAGGCGCAGCACGTTCAGCCCCGCCAATTGCGCAGCGTCTTTGGTGGCCTGGCGCTGGGCGTCGTCAAAGTAAGCGGGCACGGTGATGACCGCGCCGTACAGGTCGTCGTTGAAGGTGTCTTCGGCGCGGTAACGCAGCGTGGCCAAAATTTCGGCGCTGACTTCCACGGGCGACTTGGGGCCTTGCACCGTCTGGATGGACAGCATGCCCCCCTGGTCAGCGCCTTCACTGGCGGTGAACGCATAGGGCAGTTTGCTGCGGTCCGCAATGTCGTTCAGGCCCCGGCCCATCAAGCGCTTGACCGAAGCGATGGTGTTGACCGGATCGGAGGCCGCCGCCTGCACCGCATCAAAACCGATTTGGCGGCCCTGGCCAGGCATGAAACGCACGACGGAGGGCAGGATCACCCGGCCATGGTCATCGGGCAGGCACTCGGCCACCCCGTTGCGCACCGAGGCCACCAGCGAATGTGTGGTGCCCAGGTCGATGCCTACGGCAATGCGGCGTTGGTGGGGATCGGGCGACTGGCCCGGTTCAGAAATCTGCAATAACGCCATGGTCAATCAAGGGGGTTCAGGTCAAGTCAATCGGTCAAGTTTAGCGTTCACTTCCTGCAAGAAGCGCTCAACGAACATGAGCGCCCTCACCTGCCCCACGGCTTGCGCGGGGTCCTGGACCTCGTCAAGCAGGTGGGCCAGCTCTTGCTGCACCTGGCGCTGCACGCCAAGCACTTCATCGGCCAGGGCTTCGAGGGCTGCGGTGCTGTCGGTTTCTTCGAGGCTTTCACGCCATGCCATTTGCTGCATCAAAAACGCGGCAGGCATGGCCGTGTTGTTCTCGGCCTGCACAGGCACCCCTTGCAACTCGCACAAATAAGCAGCGCGTTTGAGCGGGTCTTTCAGCCGCTGGTAAGCCTCGTTGATGCGCACAGACCATTGCATGGCCACGCGTTTTGCGGCCGCACCGTCGGCCGCAAAACGGTCAGGGTGGGCTTCGCGCTGCAAGGCCTTCCAGCGGGTGTCGAGTTGCGCTCTGTCCTGTGCAAACCGAACAGGCACATCAAACAACTCGAAGTCGTTGGCTTGCAGGCTGATCACACGCGGAACGACTCGCCGCAACCGCAGCGATCGCGTTCGTTGGGGTTGTTGAAACGAAAGCCTTCATTCAGACCTTCGCGCACAAAATCGAGCTCGGTGCCGTCAATGTAGGCCAGACTTTTGGGGTCAACCAACACCTTGACGCCGTGGCCTTCAAACACCACGTCTTCGGGCGCAATCTCGTCCACGTATTCGAGCTTGTAGGCCAGTCCCGAGCAGCCGGTGGTTTTGACGCCCAGGCGCACCCCCACACCCGAGCCGCGTTTGGCCAGGTAACGGGTCACATGCCGGGCGGCGGCTTCAGACAGTGTGATGGCCATGTCAGTTCAGGTGTTTCTTTTTGTAATCGTCCACCGCCGCCTTGATGGCGTCTTCGGCCAGGATGGAGCAGTGGATTTTCACCGGCGGCAGCGCCAGCTCTTCAGCGATCTGGCTGTTTTTCAGCGCCGCCGCTTCGTCCAGCGTTTTGCCTTTGACCCATTCGGTCACGAGCGAGCTGGAGGCGATGGCCGAGCCGCAGCCATAGGTCTTGAAACGTGCGTCTTCAATCACCCCGGTTTGTGGGTTGACTTTGATCTGCAGCTTCATCACATCACCGCAAGCGGGCGCACCCACCATGCCGGTGCCCACGCTGTCATCGCCCTTGTCGAAAGAGCCCACGTTGCGGGGGTTTTCGTAGTGGTCAACCACTTTTTCAGAATAAGCCATTTCAATTCTCCTTAATTTATGCCGCCAAGCCCAAAGGGGTCAGGGCGCGATAAAGCCCTGGGCCATTTGGGCGACGCGGCTCAGTGGGCCGCCCACTGGATGGTGCTGAGATCGATGCCGTCTTTGTACATTTCCCACAAGGGGCTCAGTTCGCGCAGCTTGGCCACGTTTTCGCGGATGGTCTTGATCGCATAGTCGATGTCTTCTTCCGTGGTCCAGCGGCCAATCGTCATGCGCAGGCTGCTGTGCGCCAGCTCGTCGCTGCGCCCCAGGGCACGCAACACGTAGCTGGGCTCCAGACTGGCCGAAGTGCAGGCCGAACCCGACGACACCGCCAGGCCCTTGATGCCCATGATCAGCGATTCGCCCTCGACAAAGTTGAAGCTCATGTTGATGTTGTGCGGCACGCGCTGGGTGGCGTGGCCGTTCAAAAACACCTGTTCCATGTCGCTCAGGCCGTTGATCAGGCGGTCGTGCAAGGCGCGGGCCTTGGCGTTGTCCTGGGCCATTTCCAGCTTGGCAATGCGGAAGGCCTCGCCCATGCCCACGCACTGGTGGGTGGGCAAGGTGCCCGAGCGCATGCCACGTTCGTGGCCCCCGCCGTGCATTTGTGCTTCCAGGCGCACACGCGGCTTGCGGCGCACATACAAAGCGCCGATGCCTTTGGGGCCATAGGTTTTGTGCGAGGCCAGGCTCATCAGGTCAATGGGCAGCTGGGCCATGTCGATCTCGACCTTGCCAGTGGCTTGCGCCGCATCGACGTGGAAGATGATGCCTTTTTCGCGGCACAGCTGGCCAATCGCGGTCACGTCCTGGACCACGCCAATTTCGTTGTTGACGAACATCACGCTGATCAGGATGGTGTCGGCGCGAATGGCCGCTTTGAGCGCGTCCATGTTCAACAAGCCGTCGTCCTGCACATCCAGGTAGGTGACTTCAAAGCCCTGGCGCTCCAACTCGCGCATGGTGTCCAGCACCGCCTTGTGTTCGGTCTTGACCGTAATCAGGTGCTTGCCGCGTGACTTGTAAAAGTGCGCTGCGCCCTTGATGGCCAGGTTGTTGGACTCGGTCGCGCCACTGGTCCAGACAATCTCACGGGGATCGGCACCAATCAGGTCAGCCACTTGCTCACGGGCTTTTTCGACGGCCGCTTCGGCCTCCCAGCCCCAGGCGTGGCTGCGCGATGCGGGGTTGCCAAAATGCTCGCGCAACCAAGGAATGATGGCGTCCACCACGCGCGGGTCGCACGGGTTGGTGGCACCGTAGTCCAGGTAGATGGGAAAGTGTGGCGTGGTCATGGTCAGTACTTCTTTTCAATCAGGATTTGGCAAACACATTGCCCAGTTCAAAAACCGAATTCGGCCCGGTCACGCGGATGGGCTTGACCACCGGCATGGGCGAAATGGCCCTTTTGATGTTGGGTTTGGACTCCACCACCAAGCCTTTGGCCAGTTGGTCGTCCACCAGTTTTTGCAGGGAAACGGAGTCGAGGAACTCGACCATTTTGGAATTGAGCGAGGCCCACAGATCGTGCGTCATGCAACGGCTGTCGCCGCCATGGCAGTTTTCCTTGCCACCACAATGGGTGGCGTCGATGGGCTCGTCCACCGACAAGATGATATCGGCCACCGTGATGTCGGTCGCTTTGCGCCCCAGGGTGTACCCGCCACCCGGGCCGCGGGTGGACTCAACCAGGTTGTGGCGCCGCAGCTTGCCAAACAGCTGCTCCAGGTAGGACAGCGAAATCTGTTGGCGCTGGCTGATGGCGGCCAAAGTCACAGGGCCCGCGTCTTGACGCAATGCCAGATCGATCATGGCGGTGACAGCAAAACGGCCTTTGGTGGTTAGACGCATGGCAGACTCCTGAAGTGGATAAAAGCGCAGTCGGAACCTGCCTGACGCGGGATCCCGACTAAACGAGTCAAGTATAACGCAATCCCGATCAAAACGCTCGGGTTAACTGTCTCATTAAAGGGCGACTCAAGCCCGGATCAGGGGCACGATGTGGTCGCCACCGGTGGCGCCAAACGCCTGCTCCTTGAGCACCGATAGCTGATCGCGCACCTGGGCTGCTTTCTCAAACTCCAGGTTGCGGGCGTGCTCCATCATTTGCTTTTCAAGTTGCTTGATGGCGCGGGCAATGTCTTTTTCGCTCATGTCTTCGACCTTGGCCCTTTGCAAAGCGGCCTGCTCCAGACGTTCTGCTTCCTTGCCTGACTTTTCGCTGTAAACGCCGTCGATCAGGTCCTTGACCTTTTTGACAATGCTCTTGGGCGTGATGCCATGGGCTTCGTTGTGCGCCATTTGCTTGAGGCGACGCCGCTCGGTCTCACCCATGGCTTTTTTCATCGACTCGGTGATGCGGTCGGCGTACAAGATGGCCCGCCCGTTGAGATTTCGGGCGGCACGGCCAATGGTCTGGATCAGGCTGCGCTCCGCGCGCAAAAAGCCCTCCTTGTCGGCATCCAGAATCGCCACCAGCGAGACCTCGGGAATGTCCAGACCTTCCCTCAACAGGTTGATGCCCACCAACACATCGAACGCCCCCAGGCGCAAATCGCGCAGAATTTCCACCCGCTCCACCGTGTCCACATCGCTGTGCAAATAACGCACCTTCACGCCGTTGTCGGAGAGGTAATCGGTCAATTGCTCGGCCATGCGTTTGGTCAGCGTGGTGATCAGCACCCGCTCGTGCTTGTCCACCCGGATGCGGATCTCCTGCAACACATCGTCCACCTGGTGCGTGGCGGGACGCACCTCGACTTGCGGATCCACCAGGCCCGTGGGGCGCACCACCTGTTCGACCACTTTGCCGGCGTGGGTCTTTTCATAGTCGGCGGGGGTGGCCGAGACAAAGATGCACTGGCGCATGCGCTGTTCAAATTCTTCAAACTTGAGCGGGCGGTTGTCCAGCGCGCTGGGCAGGCGAAAACCGTATTCCACCAGCGTGGTCTTGCGCGCCTTGTCGCCGTTGTACATGGCGTTGAGCTGGCCGATCATCTGGTGGCTCTCGTCTAAAAACAGGATCGCGTCCGCCGGCATGTAATCGGTCAGCGTACTGGGCGGCTCACCGGGCGCTGCACCCGACAAATGGCGGGTGTAGTTTTCAATGCCTTTGCAGTGCCCCACCTCGGACAGCATTTCCAGGTCAAAGCGGGTGCGCTGCTCCAGCCGCTGGGCCTCGACCAATTTGCCCATGCCCACCAGCTCTTTCAGGCGCTGGGCCAACTCCAACTTGATGGTTTCCACCGCCGCCAGCACTTTGTCGCGCGGCGTCACATAGTGGCTGGACGGGTACACGGTGAAGCGCGGGATTTTCTGGCGAATGCGCCCGGTGAGCGGGTCAAACAGCTGCAGGCTTTCAATCTCGTCGTCAAACAGCTCAATGCGGATGGCCAACTCGGAGTGTTCCGCCGGAAACACATCAATCGTGTCGCCGCGCACCCGGAACTTGCCCCGGCTGAACTCCATGTCGTTGCGCTGGTACTGCATGCGGATCAGCTGGGCAATCACATCGCGTTGGCCCAGCTTGTCGCCCGTACGCAAGGTCATGATCATGCGGTGGTAGCTCTCGGGCTCGCCAATGCCGTAGATGGCCGAGACGGTGGCCACGATCACCACATCGCGGCGCTCCATGATGCTTTTGGTGCAAGACAGGCGCATCTGCTCGATGTGCTCGTTGATGGCGCTGTCCTTTTCGATGAACAGGTCGCGCTGCGGCACATAGGCCTCGGGCTGGTAGTAGTCGTAGTAACTGACGAAGTACTCGACCGCGTTCTTGGGAAAAAACTCGCGGAACTCGCTGTAAAGCTGCGCGGCCAGCGTCTTGTTGGGCGCAAACACGATGGCCGGGCGCCCCAGCTGCGCGATCACGTTGGCCATGGTGAAGGTCTTGCCCGAACCGGTCACGCCCAGCAAGGTCTGAAACACCTCGCCGTCGTGCACGCCCTCGACCAACTGCGCAATGGCCACGGGCTGGTCGCCCGCTGGCGGGTAAGGCTGGTAAAGCTCGAAGGGCGAGTTCGGGTAGCTGACAAACTGCCCTGTAGCATACTTTTCGGCGACAGGGGCCACTTCTACAACAGAGACTTCGGGCAAGTTGGACATCTTTGGAAAACAGCCCCTGGTCAATGCAGACAGCGGGGCCGTTAAAATCAGGGACAACCCGAAAGCCTAACCGAGGAACGGGTTTCCTGCCAACACTGAACACAATCCAAGGACTTTCCATGTCTCTGTTTTCCGCCGTCGAAATGGCCCCCCGCGACCCGATCTTGGGTCTGAATGAACAATTCAACGCCGACACCAACCCCAACAAGGTGAACCTGGGCGTGGGCGTGTACTTCGATGACAACGGCAAACTGCCCTTGCTGCAATGCGTGCAAGCTGCCGAAAAAACCATGATGGCCACCCCTTCGGCACGTGGCTACTTGCCCATCGACGGCATCGTGGCCTATGACAACGCGGTCAAGACCCTGGTCTTTGGCGCCGACTCCGACGTGGTCAAATCCGGTCGCGTGTCCACCGTGCAGGCCATTGGCGGCACCGGCGGCCTGAAAATTGGCGCCGATTTCCTGAAAAAAGTCAGCCCCCAAGCCAAGGTCCTGATTTCTGATCCAAGCTGGGAAAACCACCGCGCCATCTTTGTGAACGCCGGTTTTGAAGTCGACACCTACGCCTACTACGACGCTGAAAAGCGCGGCGTGAACTTCGACGGCATGCTGGCCAGCCTGAACGCGGCCGCCCCCGGCACCATCGTGGTGCTGCACGCTTGCTGCCACAACCCCACCGGCTACGACATCACCGACGCCCAGTGGGACCAGGTGATTGCCACCGTCAAAGCCAAAGACCTGACCGCCTTCCTGGACATGGCCTACCAAGGCTTTGGCCATGGCATTGCCGAAGACGGTGCCGTGATCGGCAAATTCGTGGCGGCCGGCCTGAACATTTTTGTTTCCACCTCTTTTTCCAAAAGCTTCAGCCTGTACGGCGAGCGCGTGGGCGCCCTGTCGGTGGTCGCCACCGACAAGGAAGAAGCCTCGCGCGTGTTGAGCCAATTGAAAATTGCGATCCGCACCAACTACTCCAACCCGCCCATCCATGGTGGCGCGGTGGTGGCCGCCGTCTTGAACAACCCTGAGCTGCGCGCCCTGTGGGAGCAGGAACTGGCCGAAATGCGCGTGCGCATCAAGGCCATGCGCCAAAAACTGGTGGACAGCCTGAAAGCCGCTGGCGTGCAGCAAGACATGAGCTTCATCACCACCCAAATCGGCATGTTCAGCTACTCGGGCCTGACAAAAGACCAAATGGTGCGTCTGCGCACCGAATTTGGCGTGTACGGCACCGACACCGGCCGCATGTGCGTGGCCGCGCTGAACAGCAAAAACATCGACTACGTCTGCGCCTCGATTGCCAAAGTGGTCTGATTTAGCTGACATCCCGCTTGCAACCGCCCCCGATGGGGCGGTTTTTTTTGGATGTCCTGAAAGTGACGACCATTAGGGTTGTTACTCCAAAAATATTCGCTTGACTCCTGTAGTATTGCTGCACCGCACCATATTGCCATCCCCCCAGGAAAACCGTCACATGCTTTACCAGGTCTTCGAAACACAGCGCTCGATCATGGAACCTTTTTCCGATCTGGCCCAAGCTGCAGCCAAGCTCTACAGCAATCCTTTGAACCCCATGGCACAAACGCCCCTGGCGCAGCGTGTTTCTGCGGGCTACGCCCTGATGCACCGTTTGGGCAAAGACTACGAAAAACCAGAATTCGGCATCAAAACGGTCAAGGTCAACAAGACCGATGTGGCCATCCATGAGCGCATCGAAATCGACAAGCCTTTTTGCGAATTGCGCCGCTTCAAGCGCTTTTCGGACGATCCTGCCACTTTGACGCAATTGAAGTCACAGCCCGCTGTGCTGATCGTGGCCCCCCTGTCGGGCCACTACGCCACCTTGCTGCGCGACACGGTGCGTACCATGCTGCAAGACCACAAGGTCTACATCACCGACTGGAAAAACGCCCGTCTGGTGCCCATGTCGGATGGTGAGTTCCACTTGGACGATTACATCAACTACGTGCAGGAATTCATTCGCCACCTGCAGTCCATTTATGGCCACTGCCATGTGGTGAGCGTTTGCCAACCTACCGTGCCGGTTTTAGCCGCCGTGTCCCTGATGGCCAGCCGTGGCGAGAAGACCCCACTGACCATGACCATGATGGGTGGCCCGATCGATGCGCGCAAATCACCCACCTCGGTGAACAACCTGGCCACCAACAAGAGTTTTGAGTGGTTCGAGAACAACGTGATCTACCGCGTGCCCGCCACATTCCCCGGTGCAGGCCGCCGCGTCTATCCAGGTTTCTTGCAATACACCGGTTTTGTGGCCATGAACCCTGACCGCCACGCCACCAGCCACTACGATTACTTCAAGGACCTGATCAAGGGGGACGACGCCAGCGCCGAAGCCCACCGCAAGTTCTACGATGAGTACAACGCCGTGCTCGACATGGACGCCGACTACTACCTGGAGACCATCCAGACCGTGTTCCAGGACTTCAAACTGGTCAACGGCACCTGGGACGTCAAAGGCGTGGATGGCAAAGTCGAACGCGTGCGTCCACAGGACATCAAGGGCACCGCCCTGTTGACCGTGGAAGGCGAGTTGGACGACATCTCCGGTTCGGGCCAGACCCGCGCCGCGCAAGACCTGTGCAGCGGTGTGCCAGAAAAAGAGCGCCAGCATCTGGAAGTGCCTGGTGCAGGCCACTACGGCATCTTCAGTGGCCGCCGCTGGCGCGACATTGTCTACCCGCAACTGGTCAAGTTCATTTTGGACCACGCCCCTAAAAAAGTGGCCCCACAGGCTGCACAGGCTGAGCCGGCCATCAAAGCCACGCCAGCACCTGTGGCCCCGAAGCTGGCTGTGGTGGCGACCCCCGTCAAAGCCGCCAAGCCTGCGGAGATCAAGCCTGTCAAGGCGGTGACCCCTGCACCTGTCAAAGCTACGGCCCCTGCACCCGTGAAACCAGTGGTCAAAGTTGCCAGCAAAGTGGCGGCGAAGGCCATTGCCAAAGCGCCTGCAAAAACCACCCGCATGGCGGCTGTGGCGGACAAGCCGAACGCTTCGGTCAAGACCAGCTGGGTAGAGCCAAAGAAAAAAGCCTAAGGTTCATGCCCGGTTTACCCCGAACAGCGCCTGAGATCCAGGCGCTTTTTCTATGCCTGAACGACGCGCTGCCGCAAACGCAGTGCACGCGCTGCGGGTTCCCCGACTGCGCCAGTTATGCACAGGCCATGGCGCAAGGCCTGGCCCCCATCAACCAATGTCCGCCCGGTGGACAAACGGGGATGGCGCGCTTGGCCGCCCTGACAGGCCAGCCCGTTGCACCCCTCAACCCCGAACACGGTACAGAAGGCCCTCGCCATGTGGCCGTGATTGACGAAGCCTGGTGCATTGGCTGCACCCTGTGCATCAAGGCCTGCCCGACCGATGCCATCCTGGGGTCCAACAAGCTGATGCACACCGTCATCGAACCCTGGTGCACCGGCTGTGAACTGTGCCTGCCGGTGTGCCCTGTGGACTGCATCGCATTGGAAAACGTGACCGGCGCACAAACTGGATGGGCCGCCTGGTCACCCGCGCAGGCGCAGACCGCACGCACACGTTTTGAGGCACGCCAGCAACGCCTCGTACGCGAAGACGCGGCGCACCAGCGCCAATTGCAAGCCAAAGCCGAACACAAGTTGGCCGACTTGGCTGCGCACACCAAGGGCACAGACAACGCGCCTGAAGTTGACCGCAAACGCGCCATCATCGAAGCGGCGCTGGCCAAAGCAAAAGCCCGACAATCCAATCCATGAGTTCGAAAAAACATGCAGCGGCAAACGCATCTGGCATGGCGTTTGACGCCCGCGCAGGTGTGCTCTCCCAATGGACCGCCTGTATTTTTCTGATTTTGTGGGTGTTTTCGAGCCCTGTTTTTGCTACATCCACCTCGGTGCTGGCTTTGCACCAGGCCGTCCTGACATCCCCTGCGCAAGAGCGCGTCGTTTCTTTGCCGCATGCCCTTTCAGCCACGGATTTCGAACCCGACGGTGGCTTGGTCCATTACCGGCTGAGCTGGCACATCCCGACCAAGCCGGACAGCCCGCAAGCGGTGTATGTTTCAAAAATGGGTTTGTCGGGCCGCCTGTCTGTGAACGGACAGCGGATCGGCGAATGTGGCTATGCGCCTTTGCCAGAGCTGCGTTGCCTGCACCAACCGCAATTGTTTGGCATCCCTGCAGCCCTGTTGCACATGGGCGAAAACACGCTGGATTTTGAAATTTACGCGACCGCCCGCCAAATGAACGGCTTATCTGTCGTGCAGGTGGGCGATGCCAATGCCCTGCATGAGCAGTTCTACATGGGGCATCGCTTCTTGACGGTGGATCTGCAGGTGGGTCTGATCTGGTTGTCCGCACTGCTGGGCCTGATCTCGCTCACGGTCGCCTTGATCCTGCGCCACGAAACCGTGTTCCTCTGGTTTGGTTTGACCAGTCTGTTGAACGCGGTGGCCGCACTCAATGGGGTTGTCGTCCATCCCATGATCGACATCGATGTGTACAACTGGCTGATTTTTTGGACACGGCTGGTCTCGGTGCCTTTGTCTTTTTTGACTGTGTTGGCTATTTTTGACAAAGACCATCGCCGCATCACACAGGTGCTGCTTTACTACAGTCTGCTGGTGCCCGTCGCGATCTGGCTCAGTGACAACAACCGAAACTTGGCATTTGCACTTTACATCCCTTTGGTGTTGGCCTGTCCTGTTCTTTTGTACTTGACGCTGCGCTGGACTCAGAAGTCCCGTAATCCCATCCAGGCGATCAGCGCTTTGATGATGCTCATCTTGTTCGTCGGCGGTGTATTGGACTGGTTGCGACTGGGCGGTCGGGCGCAGTTTGACGGCATGTATGTCACGACTTACACCTACAGCGGCATGTTGGTGACCATCGGTCTTTTACTGCTCACTCGGCTGGCCACGGCCTTGGTGCAATCGCAAAAAATGGGGGCCATGTTGGAGCGGCAAGTGGCCGAACGCATTGCCTACGAGGTCACGGAAAACATCCCGGTGGGCACCTTCACGCTCACGACACCCGCCGATCGCGTCAAACCACACTTTGCCTTCATGAGCCGGCGTTTTTTGCAGATCACAGGTCTGCAACCGCAAGCGACTGTGCTCAAAGTGCGGGAGTTTTTTGCCATCGTGCATCCCGAGGATCGACCCGCATTGGTGCGTCTGTATGCCCAGGCCTTTCGACACCAGGCGCCGTTTTCTGGACGCATGCGCATCCGAGTCGATGAGCAGACACGCTGGGTCAACATCGAATCGTCACCGCGTGAATGTGCGGACGGGTCAACGGTCTGGGAAGGCGTGCTGATTGATGAAACCGAACAGGTGCTGGCACGCGAAGCCGCAGAGCGCGACCGCGCCGCCTTGCAGGTGCATCTGCTGGCCCAGTCGCGTGTACAAGAGCGCGAGCAACTGCTGCGCGATGTGCACGACGGCTTTGGCTCACAACTGGCCAGTGTGCGCGTGATGGTCGAAAAAGGACGCATACCGTCTGCAGAGCTGCCTGGCTATTTGCAAGAAATCAGCGCCGATCTGCACCTGGTGATCAACTCGCTCGGGCAAAGCGACATCACTTTCGAAGAAGCCCTCGCCGACATGCGTTACCGGATCGAACACCGTTTTTTGGGCAGTGGCCTGGCCTTCGACTGGTCGGTGTCGCTCGAAGGGATGCCGCCACTGCCCTCACGCACCATTTTGCAAATCCTGCGGATCATGCAAGAAGCCGTGCACAACGCCATTCGCCATGCCGACCCGCACCGCATTGCCCTGTCGGCCGTTTATGACCTGCACCAGGCGCGCTTGCACATCGCCATCCAGGACGATGGCGTGGGCATGCCGGAGCACCCGCGCCAAGGCCGGGGCCTGGGCAATATGCGCCATCGGGCGCGTGAGATCGGCGCGCAGTGGGGCATCAGGCCTGGCCATCCGGGTACGGTGGTTGAACTGCAACTCGATCACCCCGGCTCCCAGGGGCCGTCAAATCAGCCTTGATGACCCACCGGGTCGAAATCCAGCGCGCTTGACCCCTCGACCACCCGCTCCTGAAGGCGCTCGAGTGTGAGCAACACCACGGTGCCGGCCTGGCGGCGCAGCCAGACGATGTTGGCACCGATTTCACGTGCACGCTGCTGCATGCTGTTCAGCCCCTGCCCCTGGCGAATGTGTTCGGGCATGCCCACACCATCGTCACGGACTGAAACGGTCAGCCGGTCCATCCCCGGGCTGTATGCCACCCGCAAACCAATTTTTTGCGCATTGGCATGGCGTATGGCGTTGTGCATGGCCTCTTGCAAGACCCGCAACACATGCAAGGTGGTGCGGGCATCCAGCGCAGGCAAGTCGGACAAATACAGCTCCCAATGCAACTGGGGCACACCGTCGGCATGCCGACTTTCCGTGCGGTAGCGCATATCGACCAAGGCCTGCTCCAGCGTGACTTCGTCATGGCACAAAGTGTCGGCAAACAGATGCAGATCGGCCATCACTTCCTTGAGGTATTCGGCCATCTGTTCAACGCTGACCCGCTGCTTTTGCGCCAGCAAGCGCAAACTGGCCAGCTTGGAGCCAAAGCCATCGTGCAAATCGCGCATCAATTGCTGGCGCTCGTCCTGGCGCGCTGCCATCACGGTTTGCTTGTCTTTCCAGGCTTTTTGCAAGGAAAGATTGAGCCTGTCGACCAGCTCTTTCTGATTTTTTTCATTCGTCAGTCGCACCACCAAGTAGCTGATTTGCTGCGCAATCAAGACCAGGTGCACAGTGACCAAACTCAGCAAATTTGCCGTGGCGGCATCGGTGGACATGGCGATGCCATGGTTGGCCACGACCAACAGGCGCAACAGCCAAAGGGTGCAACCGGCCAAGAGCAAATACTGAAACACCTGAAAGTAGAGGTTCTTGATCTGCCCCGCCCCAACGCGCAAGCTGACAAACAGGTACGCGTGCATCGAAGCCCAGGCCATGGATGCGACCAAGGAAAGATGCCGGTGCAGATCGAGCAGCGACAAGCCCCACATCAACGCGCCATAGGCCAGGCAAAACAGCAGCGGTCCACGCGAGGGCTTGTGCTCTGGCCTGAGCAGCAAGCCAATCGCATGGCCCTGCAACACCAAGGCGTAGAGCATGAGGCCATTCACCAGGCCAAACGACAGCACCCCGGGCAAATGCTGACGCACCGTCAGCAGCAGCATGCCCGTGGCCATGAGCAGGCAACTCCACACCCACAGGCTGGCCGAGCGGTCCCGCTCGTGCCGAAAAACCATGAACACCAAGCCCGCCACCAGTGCGTCCAGCAAGGCGGTGTTCAGAAACAGGGCGTTCAGAAAAGAGATCACTCAGATCAGATCGTGGTCACGCGCTTTGGAGATGGCCTGCACCTGCGAGCGCACATTGAGCTTGCGGTACAGGTTGCGCACATTCCACTGAATGGTGGACAAGGCCACCCCCATCTGATCGGCCACACCCTCGTAGGTCAGCCCTTGGGAAAGAAAGCGCAGCGTCTCCAACTCGCGCGGTGTGAGTTTGAAATCCAGCTCTGCCACGCTGGCGGGCTTGTCCTGTTCGCCAGCCAACTTCTTGAACAAAAAACGCGCCAGGGATGGGCTGAGCGGATAAACGCCATCCATCACCTGGGCAATGCCCTGGGTGATTTCATCCACCGATTCTCCTTTGAGGATGTAACCCTTGGCCCCCGCCTCGATCGCGCGCAGCACCAGGGGCTCTGCAGCCATCACCGAAATCACCACGATCGGCATGTCCGGAAATTGCTTGTTGCAGGCCTTGATCACCTCGATGCCACTGATGTCAGGCAAGCCCAGATCGATCAAAGCCAGGTCAAAACGCTGCTCATTTTTGGCAATCAAACCCAGCGCCCGCAAACCTTCGCCAACGTGGTGGACAGCCCATTTCTGCGCTTGCTGCTCGATGGCACCCAGAATTTGCTCGACAAACAACGGGTTGTCCTCGACCAGAAGCAGGCGACGGGGGGCCGCAATCGATGACATGTTTTTCTCAAAAATCATAGGTTTGCGACTTTACGCCTTGGCCCATGCTTGGTGAACTCTATGAATATGGAGTTCACAGCGCTGCCCCTCTTCACTACATTCAATTTGTCAAAAATATCAACACAAACACAACTGTCCGCATTGTGATTTTTCGCATTTTTATCGGGTACATCCAAATTTTGGCGTCAGCACACGGGGATACGGCGTGTGTCCATGGGCGTCCATTGTCAGAAATAGAAAGGTAGTCAGGGTATTCGCATGAACAAATATTTTCGCGTGGTATGGAACGACTCGCTAGGCCAATGGCAAGCGGTGGGTGAACTGGCCAAGTCACAAGGCAAAGGCACGGGTGTCACGGCCAGAAAGCTGCGCCGAATGGCCCTGGCTTTGTCGTTTTTACAAGGTGGCGCAAGTTGGGCTCTGGATGCCCACATGCTGCCGACGGGCGCAGTCGTAACCACGGGTACCGCTACGATGGCCTCGGTCGGCCATACGTTGAACATCAACCAAAGCACCAACAAAGCATCGATCAACTGGCAAGACTTCTCGATCGGTGCTGCTGCGACCGTCAATTTCAACCAGCCATCGGCCAGCGCGGTCACCCTCAACCGCGTTGTCGGTGCCACGCCGTCACTGGTGGAAGGGGCGTTGAATGCCAATGGACAAGTGCTTCTGGTGAATCCGAACGGTGTTGTTTTTTCCAACGGATCGCAAATCAATGTCGGTGGCCTGGTCGCTACGACCAAGAACCTGACCGACGAAAATTTTCAGGTCGGCAATTTTGTATTCGAGGGCAACAGCAGCGCCTCGATTCTGAACCTTGGCGAGATCACCACAGCCCGTGGTGGTTATGTGGCCATGATGGCCAAAGAGGTTCAAAACCAAGGGCGGATCACTGCGACCCTGGGCAAGGTGGAACTCGCGGGTGGCGAGCGCTTCACGCTCAATTTCAATGGCAACTCGCTGCTCAAGCTCAGCATCGACCAAGGCACGATGGACGCACTGGTGGCCAATGGCGGCTTGATCAAGGCCGATGGCGGCACCGTGCACCTGACGACGCAAGCGGTGGACCAGGTGCTCAACGGCATGGTCAACCACACCGGTGTCATCGAAGCCCAGACCCTGGAAAACCGTCAGGGTGAAATCGTGCTCTTCGCACACGGAGGCACGGCACATGTCGCGGGCCATCTGGACACATCTGCCCCGCAGCAAGGCGATGGTGGCTTCATTGAAACTTCTGGGCAAAAAATAGATATTGCCAACACCGTCCGCATCACCTCCGACGCAGCCAACGGCAAGATCGGCTCTTGGTTGATCGACCCATTCGATATCACGATTGCGGCCAGCGGGGGTGACATTACCGGGGCGACGATTGCCAATGCTTTGCAAACCACCAACGTCACCCTCACGACCAACGGTACAAATTTTGGCGTCAATTTGACGCCAAGTACCGGGACCAATGGCGATATTTTCATCAACGATTCGATCGTCGTTCCCGGCCTTATCAACAACGCCAACAGGTGGCTCACTTTCAGTGCGGCACGAAACATCATTTTGGCGGCAGGCAAGTCCATCGACGCGACGCAAAACAGCAATACCCAAAAACTGAATGTTTACTTTACTTCCAATAACGACAGCAGTTCTGCCTCCGGCACCAACGCTGCCAAGGAAGGTGCTATTCAGCTGAAATCCGGGAGCAGCATCAAAAGCAATGGAGGTTGGGTTCAATTGTGCGGCGCAGGCAGTGACGGCTGTGGTTATGCCTACGGCTCCCAGTCGGGAAGCAATTTGAATTACGGTATTTTGATCGACGGCGCCACGATTGACTCCAAAGGCGGGGGCATTTTGATGCAGGGCGCTGGCTGGCAAACCAGCCCTGTTTCTGGTGGAGGGACATATGCAACGGCAGGCGTGGGTGATGTGGGCGTGGCCATCATCAACGGCAGCCAGATCAAGTCCCAGGGCGGGTCAATCAGCATTTACGGGCAGGGCAAAAACTCTACCGATCAAAGCTACGACTACAACCACGGCGTATGGATTGGCCGCTCTAACGGCATCACTGCAGGCGTTCTCATTGACTCGGGCACTGGCTCTATAACGATCAATGGCACGACCCCCTCGGGCGGGCAGGATTCTGCCGGCGTGAAGTTCCTTGACGTTGCCTTTGAACCAGACACGGATGACTCCAACATCATCAAAGCTACGACCGGAAATATTTCAATTACCGGTGCCAACACGGATGCGAACAATACGGGCAGCGGGGATGGCATTTCATTTCAAAATGCAGCTGTCAGCATCTTCACCAATTCCAGTTCGGCATCTCAAGGTCAGATCACATTAACGGGTACCTCGAGTGCCTATTACTCTCGTGATTTGAGTTTTTCCAACTCAATCACCACTCGGCAGTCTTACGCCAAGCCACGTGTTTACATTGGTAACGATACCACCCAACAGGGAAATATCACATTCAATATCAACAGCTTCGGCCTGAATAACGTTGATCCTGAAAACGTCAGCATTTATGGCTTCAACAAGCTGACCATCCAGCCGCGCACAACCGGCGTCGGGATAATTTTGAACTCCTCGCTCTCGACTCCCCGGTTCAATTTGAACAAGGAGTTTTTTGACCGCCTGGCGCGTTTCAATGAAATCATCATCGGCTCCGTCTCGACGGCCCCGCAAATCACTGTGGGTGACAACGCTTCCAGCGCCGATTTTGGCCTCAAGGTGAACGACAGTCTGACGTACTACTCCAATGGTTCAAAACCGACCAACTTGAGCCTCATTGGATCTGTGGTCGATGTGAAGCAGATTTTTAACTGGACCAGATCAGGCCTGTCGCCAACACTCACCCTGACGGCCAGCGCTTATGCCCAATTAAGCAGTGGCGCTTCGATCACAGCCACCAACTTGCTGCTCAATGGCAGTGGTCAGTATTACTTGAATGGCAGCAGCGGCAGCTATTCATCAAGGACCCAGACCAACAACATCGGCACACTGGCGGCCACCGGCGTCGGCAACTTGTATTTGTACAACGCTGGCGCACTGACGATCGGGAGTGTGGGCGGAACCAATGGCATTGCGGCAAGCGGTTATATCGATATTGCAACAAATTCTGGTGATTTGACGATTGCTCAGAATGTCAGCACCACCAGCACCGCAGTGACTGCTGCAAATGACTTCACACCCATTTCAGCCATCACCCTCAATGCCGGCAAGTCAGAATCGGCAGGGACGAGCACCGGCGGCGATGTGAAATTCAGTGGCTCGCCCACCATCACCACAGGCAGCGGTGGTCGGGCTCGTATTTTTACCGGCAGCATCAATGGCAGTACCGGTCTCGCCAATCTGATCGTGCAAGAGAACCGTCAGTACAACAAAGATGAATCGAGTTCGCTGAGTTTCTCAAGTGCTGGGATTCACGCCATCTACCGTGAAGACAACCCCATCGTTCCCATCTATATCCGCTTGGTTTCTGGCTCAAGCCGATATGGCGATACGCCAAGTTATACCTACAGCCTGTATACCGCATCTTCTGGCGGCACCTTGGTCACCAACGCCTCGCCTACTGGCACGGTCATTTGGCAGAACGCTCCCAGCAGCACTTCGGCTGTCGGCTCTTACAGCAATATCACCTACCAGAGCGGCATCACCCTGGGCAATACCAGTACCTATTCACTGTCTACTGGTGCGGCCAACACTTGGACGATCACTGCCCGCCCTATTACTGTCACGGCCGATGCCAAGAGCAAGAACTACGGCGATGTAAACCCAGCGCTGAGCTACCAGGTCAGCAGTGGCAACGTGGTCAACAGTGACAGCCTCAGCGGCAGCTTGTCGACCAGCGCTGCGCGTTACAGCAACGTGGGCAATTACGCGATCAGCAGCACCCTGGCCAACAGCAATTACGACGTGACTTACGTGGGTGCCGATCTGGGCATCACCGCCCGCCCGATCACTGTCGCGGCCGATGCCAAGAGCAAGACCTATGGCGATGCCAACCCCGCGCTGAGCTACCAGGTCAGCAGTGGCAACGTGGTCAACAACGACAGCCTCAGCGGCAGCTTGTCGACCACCGCCGAACGCTACAGCAACGTGGGCAATTACGCGATCAGCAGCACCCTGGCCAACAGCAATTACAACGTCACCTACGTGGGCGCCGATCTGGGCATCACCGCCCGCCCCATCACCGTCACGGCCGATGCCAAGAGCAAGACCTATGGCGATGCCAATCCAGCACTGAGCTACCAGGTCAGCAGCGGCGATGTGGTCAACAGCGACAGCCTCAGCGGCAGCTTGTCGACCAGCGCTGCGCGATACAGCAATGTGGGCAATTACGCGATCAGCAGCACCCTGGCCAACAGCAATTACAACGTCACCTACGTGGGCGCCGATCTGGGCATCACAGCACGTCCCATCACCGTCTCGGCCGATGCCAAGAGCAAGACCTATGGCGATGTCAACCCGGCGCTGAGCTACCAGGTCAGCAGTGGCAACGTCGTCAACAACGACAGTTTCAGTGGCGGTTTGGCCACCACGGCTCTTGCGCAAAGCATTGTGGGGGTGTATCCGATTTCCAGCACGCTGGCGAATGGAAATTACGCCATCACTTATGCAAGCGCTGATTTGACGATTTCGCCGAACTTCAACACGGTTAAATCCGTCATGGCCAGCCCCCCGGCTGAACGTCCGCGCGATGCGATCAGGGTGGTCAGCAGTGTGGCAGCCCCCGGCAAGGATGCGACGCTGGGCAAGTCTGCACAAACGATGGATGGATTGATTCGAGATGCGGTGCCGGCCATCAACGACCTTCACAAGAACTCACGCTTGACCGTGGTCAGTGATACAGGCGGTGAAAGCGAAGTGGCCACCGTCACGGTGGCTTCGCTGATCGCCAAAGCGGGCGGACAGCAATTGCGCGTTGCGCTCAGCCCCGACAGTTTTGTGGAGTTGATCAATGGTGGGGTGACGCTTCCGAGCGGCGTTAGCCAAGAGGTTTATGTCGTTCAGGACAAACGGTAACTCTGGGCAATCCAACGAAAAAAACGGGAATTAAAAAAATGAACTTTCAGTTGAAATTATTGAGCATGGCAATGCTGTCGGCATGCGCTCACATGGCAGCAGCTCAAGCGCCCAATTTGCCCAGCGGCGGTGATTTGCTTCGGCAAGCCACGCCACAAAAACCTGAAGAAATCGGGAAAAACCTTCCCATTGTTGAAGCTGCACCCTACGCATTGCCACTGACAGCAAAAGATACCGTCATGGTTCAAGTCAAGGGCTTTCGCCTTACTGGAAACACCGCGTTCAAGCAGGGGAAAATCGAGCAACTTCTTGAATCCCATGTGGGCCAGGAACTCGGGGTTAACAAACTGCAGGCCATCGCGTCCTCCATCACAAAACTCTATCGAGACCATGGCTATTTTGTGGCACGGGCCTACTTGCCTGAGCAGCGTCTGACGGACGGTATCGTCACCATCGCCATTGTTGAAGGCCAATACGGTGATTTCAAGATCGACAACGCCTCATTGGTCACCGATGTTGAAGTGCAAGCTTTCATGGACAAGCTCAAGGAAGAAAAGGCCATCTCGACCCAAACGCTTGAACGGCAGTTGTTGTTGATCAATGACCTCAGCGGTGTGGTCGTGGTCAACGCGGAGGTCTACCCGGGCAAGGCTGTGGGAACCAGTGATTTTGGTATCAAGACACAGGCCACTGAAAAAATCAGTGGTTATGCGATTGCTGATAATTATGGCGCTCGGTATACCGGCGAAGCTCGCTTGAGTGCAGGTCTTTCTGTGAACAGCTTGACCGGAATTGGTGACAGTTTTTCAGCCAATGGTTTAGTCAGTGACACAAGCGATCTCCAGAACCATGGCTTGTCCTACGACAGGCCGTTAGGATATGGCGGTTGGAAGGGGGGAGGAAGTTATTCCTTTAGCCAATTCACTTTGCGACATGTTCAAAATTATCAAAGCAGTGGAGTGACACGAAATTTTGGTCTCTATGCCAGTTACCCATTGCTGAAAACGCGCATGCAGACGCAGGAAATTCGATTTGATTTGGTGCACCGAAAAATGGAGGACACGTCTGGTTTGATTGGCGATGTGGAAACTGGCGGCAAATCAACAGATGGTTTGAGCATCTCATTCAGTGACAAAAGAGCAACGAATTTTTTCAGCCAGCAAGGACGTCTGTTCACGACATTGAGTACAACGTTTGGTAAAGCGCGCATGGACAACGCAGTCTCGCTTGTCAACGATGCCAACCTGAAATCTGCGGGGAGCTACAGCAAGGCCAATCTTCGAGTCACCCATCTTCAACAAATTGATTTGCGTACCAGTTTGAATACGGTATTGAAGGCTCAAACGAATTTCGGGAGAAACCTTGACTCTTCTGAAGACATGTCTGTTGGTGGATCGAACGGCTTGCGTGCCTATGAAGACAGTGAGTTGAGCGGCGACAAGGGCGTCGTATTGTCAATGGACCTGGCCTACAGCCTGCCACGGTATCAAGAAATAAATCACCAAGTGGCTTTGATTTTTGATGTCGCACAAGTTTGGAAAAACACCCGAGTTTTCAACACGGAAGCCAACTCCAGACGTCTGTACGACATCGGGATTGGCTATGCCATGAACTATCGAAATTTTGATTTGAAGGTCTCGCTGGCACGTGGCTATGGCCCCAACAGGACGCCGACCAGTGAAGCCGAATTTTCCACAAATACGACCAAGTTCCTGGTGCAGGGCATGTTCAGATTCTGAGATCGTTCATCTATTCCTGGCTCGAACTTTTACAGGGCAATAAAGCAAGCTCAGCGTGAAACTGATACGCCCCAAAGCCAAGCCCATGAAGCGGGAGAACCGGAGCTTCGTGGGCGAGGCCCCTATACGCAATCCTTTGGGCATTGGCGCAGTCCCAGCAGACGGGTCTTCGGAACGGCTGAACTTCAGTGAGCAGCTCAAGAAAGCGCGCCCACTTTTTGTGAAAGACAAGCAGTGCCCCAAGCCTTGACGAGAAGCGCCCGACAGGTTTTGCGCTCTGGGGTCTCTAGGGCATTCGCGCGCAGGGGCGCGCTCCCACAGCGGTTGTAATTCGCGCGCAGGAGCGAGCTCAGGCCGAAGCCAGCTTCTCGAACGCGCTGACCACTTCAGGCGGTGCCTGCACCAGCTCGATCAACACGCCCTCTCCGCCAATTGGAAACTCGTCGTTCGCCTTGGGGTGCAAGAAGGTGATGTCAAAACCGGCGGCGCCTTTGCGGATGCCGCCTGGCGCAAAGCGCACGCCTTGCGCTGTGAGCCAGGCCACCGCCACCGGCAAATCGTCGATCCACAAGCCAATGTGGTTCAGCGGCGTGGTGTGCACCGCCGGTTTTTTCTCGGGGTCGAGTGGTTGCATCAGATCGACTTCGACCTTGAACGGGCCGGTGCCGATGGCGCAGATGTCTTCGTCCACGTTCTCGCGTTCGCTCTTGAACGTGCCCGTCACCTCCAGACCGAACATGTCGACCCAGAGCTTTTGCAAGCGCGCCTTGTCAGGGCCACCGATGGCGATTTGCTGGATGCCCAGGACTTTGAAAGGACGTGCCATTTATTCAAACTCCACAATCATCTGGTCCACCGTCAACGATTCGCCCTTGGCCGCGACCACCTGTTTGACCACGCCATCTTGCGCGGCAAACAGCACGTTCTCCATCTTCATGGCTTCAATCACGGCCACACGCTCACCGGCTTGCACTTTCTGCCCGGGCTGCACCGACACTTCAACCAAGAGACCGGGCATGGGCGACAGCACAAAGCGGCTCAAATCAGGCGGTGCCTTGTAGGGCATGAGTTTGTGCAACTCGGCCATGCGCGGCGACATCACCAAGGCCTCGATGCGGGTGCCGTTGTGCTGCACTTGCAAGGCCAGCGGGTTCTTCAAGGTGCCGCGCTCGATCTGCGCGGTGAAGGGCTTGCCATTGCAAGTGCCTTCGATGCGGATGTCGTTCAGGCGCGAATTGCTTTCGATGGCGTAGGTTTTGCCGTCCACCGTGATCTGGGCCACACCGGGCTTGCCGGTGAACTCGTCCACATGCACTGGCACATAGCGGTTGTTGCCGCCCTGCCCCAATTCGACCACCGCGTAGTCCTGGCCAATCTTGACGTCGTAGCCCGGCAATTGCCCGCTGAGGTTGGCCGCACGCTGGCGTGACTTGCGGCGCACGAACGCGGCCAGTGCTGCCAAAAAGTCGTGGTCGTCATGCGGCACGTCTTCGGCACGAAAGCCCTTGCTGTACTGCTCGGCGATGAAGCCGGTGTTGAAGTCACCCGACACAAAACGCGGGTGCGCCAACAAGGCCGCCTGGAACGGGATGTTCGAGCTGATGCCGCGGATGACAAAACCGTTCAGGGCTTCGCGCATCTTGGCGATGGCGTCGTTGCGGTCTTTGCCGTGCACGATCAGCTTGGCGATCATCGAGTCATAAAACATCGGGATCTCGCCGCCGTCCTGCACACCCGTGTCCACGCGCACGCCGAACAAGTCGGCGGTGTTGCCCTGGAACATGGTTTGTTTGGGCGTCTGAAACCGCACCAAACGACCTGTGGAAGGCAGGAAGTTGCGGAAAGGATCTTCGGCGTTGATGCGGCACTCGATGGCCCAGCCGTTGCGCTGCACATCTTTTTGTTCGATCGGCAATTTCTCGCCAGCAGCCACGCGGATCATCATCTCCACCAGGTCGAGGCCGGTGATGGCTTCGGTCACCGGGTGCTCCACCTGCAAGCGGGTGTTCATCTCCAGAAAGTAAAAGCTCTGGTCTTTGCCGACCACAAACTCCACCGTGCCGGCCGACTGGTATTTCACCGCCTTGGCCAATTGCACCGCCTGCTCGCCCATGGCTTTGCGCGTGGCTTCGGAGATGAATGGCGACGGCGCCTCTTCGATCACTTTTTGGTGGCGGCGTTGGATCGAGCACTCACGCTCGTTCAAATACACCACGTTGCCATGGCTGTCGCCCAGCACCTGGATCTCGATGTGGCGCGGCTCTTCGACGAACTTCTCGATGAACACGCGGTCATCGCCAAAGCTGTTGCGCGCTTCGTTGCGGCACGAGGTGAAGCCTTCGAAGGCTTCCTTGTCATTGAAGGCCACGCGCAAGCCTTTGCCGCCGCCACCGGCCGAGGCCTTGATCATCACGGGGTAGCCAATGCCTTTGGCAATCTCGACGGCTTTTTCAGCCGTTTCGATGGCGTCGTTGACACCGGGAATGCAGTTCACGCCGGCCGCGCCCGCCAGTTTTTTGGACTCGATCTTGTCGCCCATGGCGGCAATCGAAAAATGGCGTGGGCCGATGAAGGCGATGCCCTCGTCTTCGCAGCGCTTGGAGAACTCGGCGTTCTCGCTCAAGAAGCCGTAGCCGGGGTGAATGGCTTGTGCGCCGGTGGCTTTGGCGGCGGCAATGATTTTGTCGGCCACCAAATACGACTCACGCGAAGCCGCTGGGCCGATCAACACCGCCTCGTCGGCCAGCAGCACATGGCGGGCTTCCTTGTCGGCTTCGGAGTAAACGGCCACGGTTTGGATGCCCATTTTTTGGGCGGTGGCGATGACGCGGCAGGCGATCTCGCCGCGGTTGGCAATCAGGATTTTGGTAAACATGTTCTTCTTCTCTTTCGGGCTTAAAGCGGAATGTTCCCGTGCTTGCGCCATGGGTTTTCAATCTTCTTGTCTTTGAGCATGACCAACGAGCGGCAAATGCGCTTGCGTGTTTCGTGCGGTTGGATCACGTCGTCAATGAAGCCACGCGCGCCTGCCACAAAGGGGTTGGCAAAACGGGCTTTGTACTCGGCTTCTTTGGCGGCCAGTTTTTCCGGGTCGCCCTTGTCTTCGCGGAAGATGATTTCCACCGCGCCCTTGGCGCCCATCACCGCGATTTCGGCGTTAGGCCAGGCAAAGTTCACGTCACCGCGCAAGTGCTTGGAGGCCATCACATCGTACGCACCGCCGTAGGCTTTGCGGGTGATGACGGTGATTTTTGGCACGGTGCACTCGGCATACGCGTACAGCAGCTTGGCGCCGTGCTTGATGATGCCGCCAAATTCTTGCGAGGTGCCAGGCATGAAGCCGGGCACGTCCACGAACGTGACCACGGGAATGTTGAAGGCATCGCAAAAGCGCACAAAACGTGCGGCCTTGATGGAGCTCTTGATGTCCAGGCAACCGGCCAACACCAACGGCTGGTTCGCCACGATGCCCACGGTCTGGCCTTCCATGCGGGCAAAGCCGATCAGAATGTTTTTGGCGTAATCGGGTTGCAGCTCAAAGAAGTCACCATCGTCCACGGTTTTGACGATGAGTTCTTTCATGTCATAGGCTTTGTTGGGGTTCTCGGGCACCAGGGTGTCCAGGCTCATGTCCAAGCGGCCCGAGGGGTCACCGCTGGCACGCACGGGTGCTTTTTCGCGGTTGTTCAGGGGCAGGTAGTTGTACAGACGGCGCAGCATCAGCAGCGCTTCCACATCGTTCTCAAAGGCCATGTCGGCCACACCGCTCTTGGTGGTGTGGGTCAGCGCACCGCCCAGCTCTTCGGCCGTCACCTCTTCATGCGTCACCGTCTTGACCACTTCAGGGCCCGTGACAAACATGTACGACGTGTCTTTGACCATGAAGATGAAATCGGTCAGCGCAGGCGAGTACACCGCGCCACCAGCCGAAGGGCCCATGATCATGCTGATCTGGGGCACCACGCCCGAGGCCATCACGTTGCGCTGGAACACGTCGGCATAACCGCCCAGCGAGGCCACACCTTCTTGAATCCGCGCACCGCCCGAGTCGTTCAGGCCGATCACGGGAGCGCCCACTTTCATGGCCTGGTCCATGATCTTGCAAATCTTCTCGGCATGCGTTTCGGACAAGGCACCGCCGTAGACGGTGAAGTCCTGGCTGAAGACGAACACCAAACGGCCGTTGATCATGCCGTAGCCGGTGACCACGCCGTCGCCGGGGATCTTGTTGTCTTCCATGCCGAAGTCGGTGCAGCGGTGCTCGACAAACATGTCCCACTCTTCGAAGGTGCCTTCGTCCAGCAACACTTCGATGCGCTCACGGGCCGTGAGTTTGCCTTTGGCGTGCTGCGCGTCGATGCGCTTTTGACCGCCACCCAAGCGTGCGGCTGCGCGCTTTTTTTCCAGTTGTTCGATGATGTCGTGCATGGTTGCTCTCTCTTTTCTCCAGGAAGATTCCGGTTAACTCTGCACCTGCCAGGCGCTGAGCAGTTGACGGGCCGCAGTCGAAGCGGCCAGCTGGCCCGCCCCGACTTGTTGACTCAATTGGGGCAGCAGCGCTTGCACACGCGGCTGCGCCCGAAAATTTTGTTTCAGGCCTGCGTTGATGCGCTCCCACATCCACGACAGGGCCTGGTGTTGGCGACGCAGATCAAAGCGACCGTTGCGCATTTGCAGGCGCTTGAACTCGCTCACAGCCACCCAGAAGGTGTCCACGCCCTGGTTCTGCAAAGCGCTCAGCTGCACCACCTGGGGGTGCCACACGCTGTCGTCGCCGTGCAGGTGGCCCGACGAAGCGTGCATGCCCAAGAGCTGCAAGGCGCTGGTGATCTGCAACTGCGCACGGGTGGCCGCGATGGCGTCGATGTCGGCCTTGTTGATGACCACCAGATCGGCGATCTCCATCACGCCTTTTTTGATGGCCTGCAAATCGTCGCCCGCATTGGGCAATTGCATCAGCACGAACATGTCGGTCATGTTCGCCACGGCGGTTTCCGATTGGCCCACGCCCACGGTCTCGACGATCACCACGTCGTAACCAGCGGCCTCGCACACCAGCATCGACTCACGGGTCTTCTCGGCCACACCGCCCAGCGTGCCGCTCGATGGGCTGGGGCGGATGTAGGCGTTGGGGTGCACGCTCAAATGTTCCATGCGCGTCTTGTCGCCCAGGATGGAGCCACCCGACACGGTGGAAGACGGGTCCACCGCCAGCACCGCCACGCGGTGCCCCTGCCCGATCAGGTACAGACCCAAGGCCTCGATGAAGGTGGACTTGCCGACGCCCGGCACACCGCTGACGCCCAGGCGAAATGATTTGCCCGCGTGCGGCAGCATGGCCGTGAGCAATTCATCGGCCAGCACACGGTGGTCGACGCGCGTGGATTCGAGCAGCGTGATGGCTTTGGCCATGGCACGCCGCTGCACCGGCGCCGTGCCGTGCAGCAAACCTTGGAGCAATTGCTCAGGTGTCATGTTTGGGTCCCCCAGCGCATTCGCGCGCGGGGGCGCGCTCCCACAAGGTTCGAGGGCTTTTCGTGGGAGGTCGCCCCTGCGACAAGGTACGAGGGCCTTTTGTGGGAGGCCGCCCCTGCGGCCGAAAGCTGTTTTTTCACAGTAACGCTCAGGCCACGGCCTTTTTGATCTGTTCCAGCACGTCCTTGGCACTGGCCGGAATCGGGGTGCCGGGGCCGTAGATGCCTTTGACGCCAGCGTCATACAGCATCTCGTAGTCCTGGCGCGGGATCACGCCGCCCACGAACACGATGATGTCGTCGGCACCCTGCTGCTTGAGTTCGGCAATGATGGCCGGCACCAGGGTCTTGTGCCCTGCCGCCAGCGTGGACACGCCCACGGCGTGCACATCGTTTTCAATCGCCTGGCGGGCGCACTCTTCGGGCGTCTGGAACAGCGGGCCCATGTCCACGTCAAAGCCCAGATCGGCATAGGCGGTGGCCACCACTTTGGCGCCCCGGTCGTGGCCGTCCTGGCCCAGCTTGGCGATCATCACGCGAGGGCGGCGGCCATGTTGTTCTGCGAACTCGGCGATTTCTTTTTGCAGTTGTTCCCAGCCTTCGGCCGAGTCGTAAGCGGCAGCGTACACACCAGTCACCTTTTGCGTGTCGGCGCGGTGGCGCCCAAAAACTTTTTCCAGCGCGTCTGAGATTTCGCCCACCGTGGCGCGCAGTCGGATGGCCTGGATGGCCAGGTCCAGCAAGTTGCCCTGACCGGATTCGGCCGATGCAGTCAACGCGTCAAGCGCAGCTTGCACCTTGGCCGTATCGCGGGTGGCGCGGATGTGCTTGAGGCGTTCGATCTGGCCATCACGCACTTTCACGTTGTCAATCGACAAGCTGTCCATGGCATCTTCTTTGGCCAGCTTGTATTTGTTGACGCCCACGATCACGTCCTTGCCCGAGTCGATGCGGGCTTGCTTCTCGGCCGCTGCGGCTTCGATCTTGAGCTTGGCCCAGCCGCTGTCCACGGCTTTGGTCATGCCGCCCATGGCTTCGACTTCTTCGATGATGGCCCAAGCCTTGTCGGCCATCTCTTGCGTCAGGCTCTCCATCATGTAGCTGCCGGCCCAAGGGTCGATCACGCTGGTGATGTGGGTTTCTTCTTGAATGATGAGTTGCGTGTTGCGGGCAATGCGCGAGCTGAACTCGGTGGGCAGCGCAATCGCTTCGTCCAGCGAGTTGGTGTGCAGCGACTGGGTGCCGCCGAACACGGCCGCCATGGCCTCGATGGTGGTACGCACCACGTTGTTGTAGGGGTCTTGCTCGGTCAGCGACCAGCCGGAGGTCTGGCTGTGCGTGCGCAGCATCAGGCTCTTGGGATTCTTGGCCTCAAAGCCCTTCATGATGCGGCACCACAACAGGCGCGCCGCGCGCATCTTGGCGATCTCCAGGTAGAAGTTCATGCCCACCGCCCAGAAGAAGGACAGGCGACCGGCGAAGTCGTCAACGTCCATGCCCTTGGCAATCGCCGTCTTCACATATTCCTTGCCGTCGGCGAGCGTGAACGCCATCTCCAGCGCCTGGTTGGCGCCGGCTTCCTGCATGTGGTAGCCACTGATGGAGATCGAGTTGAACTTCGGCATGTTCTTGGCCGTGTACTCGATGATGTCGCCGATGATCTTCATCGACGGCTCGGGCGGGTAGATGTAGGTGTTGCGAACCATGAACTCCTTGAGGATGTCGTTCTGGATGGTTCCGCTCAATTTGTCCTGCGACACGCCCTGCTCTTCTGCCGCCACCACATAGCCGGCCAGCACCGGCAACACTGCGCCGTTCATGGTCATCGAGACCGACACCTTGTCCAGCGGGATCTCATTGAACAGGATCTTCATGTCCTCGACCGAGTCGATCGCCACACCGGCCTTGCCCACATCACCCGTCACGCGCGGGTGGTCAGAGTCGTAGCCGCGGTGCGTGGCCAGGTCAAACGCCACCGACACGCCCTGGCCACCGGCGGCCAAGGCCTTGCGGTAGAAGGCGTTGGATTCTTCGGCGGTCGAAAAGCCCGCGTACTGGCGGATCGTCCAGGGGCGCACCGCGTACATGGTGGCCTGCGGGCCACGCAAGAAGGGCTCAAAGCCCGGCAGTGTGTTGACGTAAGGCAGGTTGGCCGTGTCGGCTGCCGTGTACAGCGGTTTGACGACGATGCCGTCGGGCGTCTTCCAGTTCAGCGCGGACACATCGCCGCCGGGCGCGGACTTGGTGGCGGCTTTTTGCCAGGCTTCCAGATTGGAAGCGTTGAATTCAAAGGATTTGGACGTCATGGCGCTGGGCTTTCGGGACAAAAGTAACTGGGTCAGATTTTGGCAGTGGAAGACTGCATACCGGCTGACACGCATTGTGATTCATAATTATTGATGCAAAATATTCTAACCGGCTTACAATTCAGCATCTGAAACGCTGTTCATACACATTCCAAGCCCTGTGCGTTCGACGCCACGCCACCACACCATGTCCGCACTGTCTCTCGCCCCTCGCGCCCTGTACGAAGAAGTCGCCGAACTGCTGCGACAGCGCATCTTCGCCCGCGAACTGGAGCCCGGCAGCTGGATTGACGAGTTGCGCATTGCCGAGGCGCTGGGCATCAGCCGTACCCCCCTGCGTGAAGCCCTGAAAGTGCTGGCCGCTGAAGGCCTGGTGACCATGAAAGTGCGCCGGGGCGCTTATGTCACCGAAGTCAACGAAAAAGACCTGCGCGATGTGTACCACCTGTTGGCCTTGCTGGAGTCCGACGCCGCCCGTGTCGTAGCCCAAAGTGCCAGCGCCGAACAACTGGCCCAGATCAGCGCCTTGCACCTGGAGCTGGAAAAAGCCAGCCATGACCGTGACCGCTTTTTCAACATCAACGAAACCTTTCACAGGTTGTTGCTGGCATTGGCAGGCAACCGCTGGCGCGACCAGATGGTGGCCGATCTGCGCAAGGTGATGAAGCTCAACCGCCACAGCTCCTTGTTCAAGGAAGGCCGGATTGAGCAATCACTGGCCGAGCACCGGGCCATTGTTCAAGCCCTGACCGAGCGGCAACCAGATGAAGCCGCCGCACGCATGCAGGCCCACTTTGCCAACGGCCTGGAAGCCGCAAGCTAACACGCCCTCCCCGCGTTGGCCGGCATCAGAGCGCCGTGCCAGGTGCCCTCTCCCACAGGGTTCCTGGTTTTTGTGGGAGGCCGCCCCTGCGGCCGAAGGCTGTTCTTTAACGCTCTCCCCGCGCCAGTGCCTCGCGGGCCAGTTGCCACACTTCACGCGGCGGCAAAGGCTTGAGCCGGTGGTCACTCCACACCTGGCGCCACAAACGCCCCCCACGCTGACCGTGGTAAAGCCCCAGCATGTGCCTTGCAATCGCATACCAGGGGCAACCGTCTTCGGCAAAGGCGCGCTCCATGTAGCGCACCATGGCCTCCTCCACCGCTTCGCGGCTGGGCACCGCATGGGCATCGCCGTAAAACGTGGCATCCCAGCTGCCCAGCAGCCAGGGGTTGTAATAGGCTTCGCGTCCAATCATCACGCCGTCGGCATGTTGCAAATGGCGGGCAATTTCTTCGTTGGTCTTGATGCCGCCATTGACGGCGATCACCAGCCCAGGAAAATCTTTTTTGAGCTGGTAAGCCAGCTCGTAACGCAGCGGCGGGATTTCCCGGTTTTCTTTCGGGCTCAAGCCGTCCAGCCAGGCGTTGCGGGCGTGCACGATGAACACCCGGCACCCGGCATCGCTGACGGTGCCCACAAAATCGCGCACAAAGTCGTAGCTTTCAATGCGGTCAATGCCAATGCGGTGCTTGACCGTCACGGGCACATCCACCACGTCCAGCATGGCCTTGACACCATCGGCCACGGTGCGCGGCTCGTTCATCAGGCAGGCCCCAAAAGCGCCGCGCTGCACACGGTCTGAAGGACAACCGCAGTTGAGGTTGATTTCGTCATAGCCCCAGTCCTGGCCCAACTTGGCGGCAAGGGCCAGATCGGCCGCATCGCTGCCCCCCAGCTGCAAGGCCACAGGGTGTTCTTCGGCATTGAAGCGCAGGTGCCGCTGCACGCTGCCATGGCGCAAGGCGCCGGTGGTCACCATCTCGGTGTAAAGCAAGGTGTGGCGCGTCAACAGGCGATGCAGGTAACGGCAATGCCTATCGGACCAGTCCATCATGGGGGCCACAGACAAACGCCAGCGGTGGGTATCGGGAAATTGCATGGGACTGATTATCCTTGCCGCGACACGGCCAAGGCACACCCACACGCGAACAAAAGGTAGCATGGCGCTGAACGGATTCAACCAAGAGGAGTGTGCGCATGAACAACCCGACCATCTGGTGGCTGGTGACCGGTGTTTTGGTGGCCATGGAGCTGACGACCGGCACGTTTTACCTGCTGATGCTGGCCGTGGGCGCCGCCGCTGCGGCACTGGCCGCGCACACCGGGGCATCGCTCACGGCACAGCTCGTGACTGCGGCCATCGTCGGTGGGCTGGCCGTGGTGTTATGGAGCATTTACCGCAATCGCCTGCCGGGTCTGACGGCATCGAGCGATGCGGACCAGCATCTGGATGTGGGCGAAACGGTTCAAGTCGACGCTTGGGACGCCCAGGGCCTGGCGCAAGTCAAACACCGGGGCGCCCTCTGGACGGGCGTGGTCCGGGACCCACTGCCCCCATCGCCCGGGCTGTTTCGCATCCAGGCGATTGAAGGCAACCGCCTGGTGCTCGAAAAAATTTGAAGTTTGTTTTTACAAAGGGAGTCTCCACATGGAAATCGCCATTCTTTTCCTGGTCATCGCCGTCTTGTTCGTCGTTAAAACCGTCAAGGTCGTGCCCCAACAACACGCCTGGGTCGTCGAGCGACTCGGCAAATACCACGCCAGCCTCACACCCGGTCTGAATTTTGTGGTGCCGTTTGTCGACAACGTGATCCAGAAACACAGCCTGAAAGAAATCCCGCTGGATGTGCCCAGCCAGATTTGCATCACGCGCGACAACACCCAATTGCAGGTGGACGGCATCCTTTACTTTCAGGTCACCGACCCCAAACTGGCCAGCTACGGCTCATCCAACTACATCATGGCCGTGACGCAGCTGGCACAAACCAGCCTGCGCAGCGTGATCGGCAAGCTGGAACTGGACAAGACCTTTGAGGAGCGCGACATCATCAACGCACAGGTCGTCGCTGCCATCGACGAAGCGGCCCTGAACTGGGGCGTGAAGGTGCTGCGCTACGAGATCAAGGACCTGACACCGCCCAGCGAAATCCTGCACGCCATGCAATCGCAAATCACGGCAGAGCGTGAAAAACGGGCATTGATCGCCGCCTCGGAAGGTCGCCGCCAAGAGCAAATCAACATTGCCACGGGCGAGCGCGAAGCCTTCATTGCGCGATCAGAGGGTGAAAAACAGGCCGCCATCAACAAGGCCCAAGGTGATGCCGCGGCCATCATGGAAATGGCCAATGCCACGGCACAAGCCATCGAGCGCATTGCTGCTGCTATCTGCCAGCCCGGTGGTGAGCAGGCCGTGCAGTTGAAAGTGGCAGAACAAGCGGTGCACGCCTATGCCAAAGTGGCGCAAGACGCCAAGACCACGCTCATCGTGCCGGGCAACATGACAGAGGTCTCGGGCCTCATCGCCTCGGCCATGCAGATGGTGGGCACGGGCAAACAGGCTGGCCACTGAACGCCTCCCGTGCCGACACAAAAAAACCCGCCGAGGCGGGTTTTTTTGTGGCTGATGCACGCATCAACCCATGTGCAAACCGCCGTTGACCGAGAAGTCAGCACCGGTGGCGTAACCGCCCTCTTCGCTGGCCAGCCAGGCAATGATGGATGCGATTTCGCTGGGCTTGCCCAAGCGTTTGACCGGCACGGTGGCCACAATCTTTTCCAGCACATCAGGACGGATGGCGTTGACCATGTCGGTGCCGATATAACCCGGCGACACGGTGTTCACGGTCACGCCTTTGGTCGCCATTTCCTGGGCCAGCGCCATCGAGAAACCGTGCATACCGGCTTTGGCGGCCGAGTAATTGGTCTGGCCTGCCTGACCCTTTTCACCGTTGACCGAGCTGATGTTGATGATGCGGCCCCAGCCCTTTTCTACCATGTCGGCAACCACTTGCTTGGTCACGTTGAACATGGAGTCCAGGTTGGTGTTCATCACAGCATCCCAATCGTCGCGGCTCATTTTCAGGAACATGCGGTCTTTGGTGATGCCAGCATTGTTGACCAGTACGTCGATGCTGCCATGTTCGGCTTTGGTCTTGCTGAAAGCCTCGACGGTGGAATCCCAGTCACCGACATTGCCCACCGATGCATAGAACGTAAAGCCCAGCGTTTTTTGCTCGTCCAGCCATTTGGTGTAGTCACGGGTCGGACCGCAACCAGCGATGACCTTGAAGCCCTCCTGGTGAAGGCGCTGGCAGATCGCGGTACCAATGCCGCCCATGCCCCCTGTGACGTAAGCTACTTTTTGACTCATGTGTTGTCTCCTATTTATGAGTGAAGTGAAATCATGGAAGCCCGTTCAAGCGGCGATGGGTGGCTGCCCTTATACGGTGAGCAGTGCGCCAACCAACGCCACTTGAGCAGTACAGTTTTTTATACGCGCTCGACCGCCAGCGACACGCCCATGCCGCCGCCGATGCACAGTGCAGCCAGGCCTTTTTGTGCCTGGGTGCGCTGCATTTCGTGCAGCAAAGTGACCAAAATACGGCAACCGGACGCACCGATAGGATGGCCGATGGCGATCGCACCGCCATTGACGTTGACCTTGGCCGGATCAATGTCCAGCGCCAGGTTGACCGCACAGGCTTGCGCGGCAAAGGCTTCGTTGAGCTCAAACAAATCCACGTCAGAGGCTTTCCAGCCCGCACGGGCCAGCGCCTTTTGCGATGCCGACACCGGCCCCATGCCCATGATGGCAGGATCCAGACCGCTGGTGCCGAAAGCGGCAATGCGAGCCAAAGGCTTGAGGCCCAAAGCAGCGGCCTTCTTGGCACTCATGACCATGACGGCTGCAGCGCCATCGTTGAGGCCGGAGGCATTGCCAGCCGTGACGCTGCCCGCCTTGTCGAACGCAGGGCGCAATCCTGCCAAAACTTCGGTGGTGGTTTTCTTGTTGATGAACTCGTCGGTATTGAATACCAGCGCATCGCCCTTGCGCTGGGGAATCAGCACATCCACGATTTCGTCCTTGAATTTGCCAGCGTCCTGGGCGGCAGCGGCCTTGCGCTGGCTGGCAGCGGCCAAAGCGTCCTGCATTTCTCGGGTGATGCCCTGGGCCTTGGCCACGTTCTCGGCAGTGATGCCCATGTGGTATTGGTTGTAAACGTCCCACAGACCGTCCACGATCATGGTGTCGGTCATCTTCCAGTCACCCATGCGCTGGCCATCACGGCTGCCATTCAGCACATGTGGGCTGGCGCTCATGTTTTCCTGGCCACCGGCGATCACAATTTCACTGTCACCCCACGCCACAGCTTGCGCGGCCAGCATGACCGCCTTCAGGCCCGAGCCGCAAACAGCGTTGATGGTCAGCGCCGGTGTCTCTTTGGCCACGCCCGCTTTCATCATGGCCTGTCGGGCCGGGTTCTGACCCACGCCAGCGGCCAGCACTTGGCCCATGATGACTTCGCCAATGGCATCGGCTGGCAAGCCGCTGCGCTCCAGCAAGGCCTTGATCACGATGCTGCCCAACTCGGTAGCGGGGGTCTTGGCCAGCGAACCACCAAACTTGCCCACAGCGGTGCGAGCAGCTGAAACGATAACGATGTCTTCCATTTTCTAAGTCTCCGTAGGGTAAAAAAATCAGGCTTTGGCTTTGACGTAGCGGCCAGGCGCCGCTTCGATGGCCTTGAATTGGCGGGTTTTGCCATAGGTTTTTGGCGCGGCGATGGATTTTCCAGCATGGCTTTTGAGCCAGTCAGCCCAATCGGTCCACCAGCTGCCGGGTTGTTCCTTGGCATTGCTGATCCAGTCGTTCACATCGGCTGGGAACTGGTTGCCCTCACTCAACCAATGGCTGCGCTTTTTGGCAGCCGGCGGGTTGATCACCCCGGCAATGTGCCCCGATGCCCCCATGACAAAACGCTTTTTGCCCGGCAACACCTGGGTGCTGGCATACGCGCCACCAATGGGCACGATGTGGTCTTCGCGTGAGCCGTAGATGTAGACCGGCAAATCCAGCTGGCGCAAGTCAATGCTTTCACCGCAAACGGTGACTTGGCCTGGCTTGACCAGGTTGTTTTCCAGATAGGTGTTGCGCAGGTACCAGGCATAAAACGGCCCGGGCAAGTTGGTCGAATCGCTGTTCCAATACAGCAAGTCAAAGGGCGGCGGTGTTTCGCCCTTGAGGTAATTGCCCACCACATAGTTCCACACCAGGTCGTTCGGGCGCAAAAAGCTGAACGTGGATGCCAGGTCCTGCCCCTTGAGCAGCCCGCCTTGGCCCATTTGCATTTCACGGAACTTGACGAAATTGTCGTCAATGAACACGTCCAGAATGCCGGTGTCGGTGAAGTTGATCAGCGTGGTGAGGAAGGTGGCGCTGGCCACTGGCTTCTCGCCACGCGCAGCCAGCACGGCCAGCGCGGTGGACAAAATGGTGCCGCCCACACAGAAACCCAGCGCGTTGATCTTGGGTGCACCCGTGATGGCTTGCACCACGCGGATCGCCTCAAGGGCGGCATGCTCAATGTAGTCGTCCCAGGTTTTCTGCGCCATGGACTCGTCAGGGTTGCGCCAGCTGACCACGAAGGTGCGGTGGCCCTGACTGACCGCATAGCGAATCAGCGAATTTTCAGGCTGCAGATCGAGGATGTAGAACTTGTTGATGCAAGGCGGGACCAACAAGAACGGCTTTTCGTAAACCTTGGCGGTCAGGGGCTTGTATTCGATGAGCTGGAAAAATTCGTTCTCGAACACCACAGCGCCTTCGGTGGTCGCCACGTTCTTGCCGACCTCGAACAGACTTTCGTCCGTCATCGAGACGTGTCCCTGCTGCATGTCGTGCATCAGGTTTTTCACGCCTTTGGCTATGCTTTCGCCCTTGGTCTCGACCGCTTTCTTTTGCGCTTCGGCGTTGAAGGCCAGGAAGTTGCTGGGTGCGGCAGCCGCCACCCATTGTTCGATGGCAAAGCGAACGCGGGTGCGGGTTTTTTCATCGGCATCCACCGCATCGGCCAGGCCCATCAAGGTGCGGGCATTGAGCAAATACGTGGACGCATTGAAGGCCGCCACCGGATTGGACGCCCAGGCTTCACCAGAGAAACGGCGGTCCTTGACTTGCAGGCTGTTGTGCAGACTCTGATTCCACAAATCAGAGGCATCTTTGAAGTACTGGCCTTGCAGCGCCTGGATCTTTTCAGGTGAGAATTTGAGCTGTGGCGCCGCCGTGTCCGCACTGGACTTGAGTCCGCCCAGATCCATGGTCTGGAAATGCTGCATGGCCTGCCCCCAACTTTTGGACAGGTTTTGCTGAAAACCCTCGCCCAATTGCGCCCAAAATTCCGGTGTGGGTGCCGTCATGACTTGTCTCCTGAAATTCTTATTTGGAATCGGTTACCTTCAGTATCTGTCAATTTGATGTCTCCCAAATTACAAAGATTGAAATAATGTACTTGATCGTGATTGCTTGGCTTTATGTGACCTTGATGATGGCGCTGGTTGAAGCGTTGAGTACCCAAGGCAGTGTCTTGGGCGCCGTCATCACCTTTCTTTTGTATGGCGCTTTGCCCATGGCGTTGGTCGTGTATGTGATGGGCACGCCCTTGCGCCGCAAAGCCCGGCAACATGCAGAAGAAACGGTTCAAGCACAATCTGGGCTTCCTCCATCAAGGCGTGAGCCAGATGCAAGCGGCCATGCGGCCGGATTGCCCGAGGACACGGGCATCACGCCGGTGAGAAAAGAACCGTGAAGCCTGCGTCACCGTGCACCAGTCCGGCTGGCTGTTGTTGCCAAAAATGCGCGTCACGCCCCTGCGCTGCAAGCGCAACCGGGCCAGACCGGCCAAATCGGCCAGCCATTTGCCCTGCGACAAAGGTGTAAAAAACACGGCTGCAGCAGGATCCATGTCGCCAAAAGCGGCCACCACTTCAGGCCCCACCTCAAACGCTTGAGGGCCGATACACGGGCCAAGCCAGACCAGCAGGTCGCCTGGTGGCGTATCGCACAAGGGCGACGAGTCCAGCAAGGCTTCCAGCACGCCAGTGCCGTCTTCACCGGCCAGGCCACGCCAACCCGCGTGCGCAGCCGCCACCCAATGCCCAGTGGTGTCGCACAGCAACACCGGCAAACAGTCGGCCACCATGATGGTGCAAGCCACCCCCGCGTCCACCGCGATGCACGCATCGGCCTGCATGCCATCTTCACTGGCGGCGTCCAGCAGCACAGCCTGAACACCATGGACTTGCTTTAAAAAAACAGGCCGGGCGCCCAAGGCCAGCTGCAGGCGTTGGCGGTTGATTTGCACGCTGTCCGGTAAATCCCCCACATGGTCGCCCAGATTCATGCTGTCCCAAGGGGCTTGCGACACACCACCCTGTCGATCGGTCATCACGGTCTGAACCCGCTGTGGCGCGGGCCAATCGGGCTTCAACCAAGCATGCAAAAAAGGGCTCATGAACGTCGCATTTCGCGGAGATGAAAGACACAAAACAACAAGGCCAATGGCATGCTTTGAAGGATAAACCCAAAAAACCCGCGATACGGGCGACCTGCCACAAACAACGTGTACCTTTTAATGTGTAATGTCCCCCATGCCAAGCGCGACCGAACCACCTGACCTGCCCTGGATTGAAGCCGACGAAGCATTGCCAGCAGTCCATCTGGCCTGGGGTGCAGAATCCCCCGCCCCGGGCTTGCTGGCCGCAGGGTATGACCTGTCTGTACCACGCTTGCTGGAGTCGTACAGCCAAGGGGTTTTCCCATGGTTCAGTACGGGTCAACCCGTGCTGTGGTGGAGCCCGGATCCCCGGATGGTGCTGCATGTGGCGCGTTTTCGTTTTTACCGTTCGTTGCGCCAAACACTCAAACGCTGTTTGCATCAGCCCGGTTTTGCACTGACTTTTGACCGCGACTTCAGCCAGGTCATCCGCCGCTGCAGTACGTCACCCAGAGCGGGGCAAAGTGGCACCTGGATCGTTCCGGCGATGGTGGCGGCCTACGAAGACCTGCACCGCGCAGGACATGCACACAGCGTTGAAGTCTGGCTGAACGGTGAGCTGGTCGCAGGTCTTTACTTTGTGGCCCTGGGTCACGCTGTGTTTGGGGAGTCAATGTTCACCACGGTGACCGATGGCTCCAAAATGGCCTTGGCCAGTTTGGTCAGTGTTTGTCTGAAACACGGCATTGCAGCCATCGACTGCCAGCAAAACACCCGGCACCTGGCCTCATTGGGCGCACAAGAAATGCCCCGCGCTGATTTTGTGGCGCACGTCACACAAGCGGGCCAGAAACCTCCCGTCGCATGGGCACAGCAAACCCTATACTGGGAGACGTTGACGGCTTTGGACAACACGTCGTGACCCACCTCAAAGACCTCCCCATTCAGGCCTTGCAGTTTTACGCCACGGCACCTTATGCCTGCAGTTACCTGCCGGACCGCTCAGCACGCTCCCAAGTGGCAACCCCCAGCCACCTGATTCAAAACGAGGTGTATGCCGATCTGGTGGAGCAGGGTTTTCGCCGCAGCGGCATGTTCACCTACCGCCCATACTGCGATGGCTGTCAGGCCTGCCAGCCTCTGCGTATCCAGGTCAATGCGTTCAAGCCCGACCGCAGCCAGCGCCGCGCCTGGCGCGCCCACCAGAACTTGCAGGTCCGTGTCCTCGACCTGCAGTTCGACCCCGATCACTATGCTTTGTATTTGCGCTACCAAACCAGCCGCCACCCCGGTGGCGGCATGGACCACGACAGCGTGGACCAATACAACCAGTTTTTGCTGCAAAGCAGGGTCAACTCCCGCATCGTTGAGTTTCGAGCGCCGGCGCAAGAAGGTCAGCTGGGCCAGCTGAAAATGATCAGCATCGTGGATGTCCTGAACCACGGTTTGTCGGCTGTCTATACGTTTTACGCGCCTGAAGACAACGCGAGCTACGGCACGTTCGGCGTGCTGTGGCAAATCCAGCAGGCCGCGCAACTGCAGCTGCCTTATGTCTACCTGGGCTACTGGATCGAGAGCAGCCCCAAAATGAACTACAAGTCCCGTTTTCAACCTTGCGAAATACGGCAGCATGGCCAATGGCAGGCTTTGACATGAATGCCTCGGTTTCACAGTGTAAAATTTAACGACTGCCAACCGACACCATGAAAAAAAACCCTGCCCTCACGCCGACCCCGACGATCCAGGTCATTGAGCGCATGTTCTCGCTGATTGACGTTCTCGCTTCACGCGAGGAGGCGATCTCTTTGAAGGAAATCAGCGAAAAAACAGGCTTGCACCCGTCGACAGCGCACCGCATCTTGAACGACTTGGCCACAGGTCGATTTGTGGACCGGCCAGAAGCGGGCAATTACCGCTTGGGCATGCGACTTCTGGAGCTGGGCAACCTGGTCAAAGGACGCTTGAATGTGCGTGACGCCGCACTGACCCCCATGCGTGATTTGCACAAACTCATCCAACAGCCGGTGAACCTCAGCATGCGGCAAGGCGATGAGATCGTGTACATCGAGCGGGCTTACAGCGAACGCTCAGGCATGCAGGTGGTGAGGGCCATCGGTGGACGTGCGCCGTTGCACCTGACCTCGGTGGGCAAGCTCTTCTTGGCGGCAGATGACCCCTTGCGTGTTCGGTCTTATGCCACCCGCACCGGACTGCTGGGCCAGACACGCAACAGCATCACCCAACTGCAGGTGCTCGAAAGAGAGTTGGCACGCGTCAAGCAATACGGCATTGCCCGTGACAACGAAGAGTTGGAGATGGGTGTGCGCTGCATTGCGGCCGGCATCTACGACGACCAAGGAAAATTGCTGGCCGGCTTGTCCATCTCAGCCCCCACAGACCGCCTGGACGAAGGCTGGTTGCCCAAGCTACAGGCTACTGCGCATGAGATCTCCAGAACCTTGGGCTATCACGGCGACCACTGAAAAGCTGCGCTCATGAAAAAAGGCCTCATCGAGGCCTTTTTTCATGTTGCCAGCCGATCAGCCGGGCAACTGGTCTGCCAGCGCCGAATGCCGAGTACCTGTGGCACCTGAGGATTTTTCAACCCAGCGACGGACACGTTCCGCGTCTGCGATACGGCTGAGTTTGCCTGCAGAGTCCAGAAACACCATGATCAATTTGCGTCCAGCCACTTGTGCCTGCATCACAAGGCATTGACCCGCTTCCGAGATGTAACCTGTTTTTTGCAGACCAATGTCCCAATCCGCACTTTTCACCAAGCGGTTGGTGTTGTTGTATTGGAGGGTGCGGTGGCCCACTTCAATCTCGCGGCCATGCGAAGTGGACAGTTCACGCAAAACTGGCTCTTTGTGCGCAGCACCCACCAACACAGCCAGATCATTGGCACTGGACTGGTTGCGGCTGGACAGGCCCGTTGGCTCCACATAGCGCGTATCCACCATGCCCAAAGCCTGTGCCCGGGCATTCATGTGCGACACAAAAACATCGAGCCCACCCGGAAAAGTGCGGCCCAGGGCATGTGCCGCACGGTTTTCGCTGGACATCAACGCCAGATGCAGCAAATCACCACGACTGAGCACCGTGCCCACGGCCAAACGCGACGAACTGCCTTTTTCGGTGTCCACGTCAGCCTGGGTGATGGCGATCATCTCGGACATGGGCAATCGGGCATCAGAAATGACCAGGCCCGTCATCAACTTCGTCAGCGAGGCGATGGGCAACACCGCATGGTCATTTTTGCGAAACAGGACTTCACGGGTGTCCTGATCAATGACCAGCGCAACGCTCGAACGCAAATCCAACGGGTCCGCTGCGGCGTGCAGGCCGGCCATCTGGCCATAAGACGCACGCATGGGCACAGCGTTTTGCACAGCGACACGCGTACGCTTTTTGTCGGTTTTTGGGGCGCTTGCCTGGGATTTTTTGACGGTTTTAGAAACAGCAACTGCAGGACGTTTTTTGGCTGCTGCTGTTTTATTCTGTGCCCACGCGGCGCTTGGCACAGCGCTCATGGCCAACAGCACGCCGACGGTTAAGGCCGCTGCCATTCCTTGCGCCCATCGGCCAGAAATTTGCATAGGGAACGGAGAAATGGGGCGAATCACTGGCATCTTGAATCAAAGATTTGGAAATTATTTCCAAGTGTACACAAATAAAAAAGTCACGCAAGAACAAAGACTTGCGTGACTTTATTGAAGCCAAATAGTACCCAATAATAAGTACTTTCAACCCTGCGCAGCGACCCGATCCGCCTTGCTTTGCAATTTATTGAGGGCACTGAGATAAGCCTTGGCCGAGGCCACCACAATGTCCGGGTCCGAACCGACGCCATTGACCACACGGCCGCTGTTTTGCAAACGCACCGTCACTTCGCCCTGACTTTCGGTAGAGCCACTGATGGCGTTGACCGAGTACAGCACCATTTCCGCGCCGCTCTTGACATGGGATTCAATGGCCTTCAGCGACGCATCCACAGGGCCATTGCCATCGGACTCGGCGCGAACTTCCTTGCCTTCCACCGTAAAGACAACCGCCGCATGGGGCCGCTCACCGGTCTCACTGTGCTGAGCCATCGAGACAAAACCGTACTGCTCTTTTTCGACCGTCACGCTCTCATCGCCCACCAGCGCCAAAATGTCTTCGTCAAAGATCTCACTCTTGCGGTCGGCCAATTCCTTGAATTTGGCAAACGCGTTGTTGATCTCGGTTTCACTGTCCAGCGTGACACCCAAGTCCTGCAAGCGCTGCTTGAACGCATTGCGGCCACTGAGCTTGCCCAGCACGATCTTGTTGGTGGACCAACCCACATCTTCGGCACGCATGATTTCGTAGGTGTCACGGGCCTTGAGCACGCCATCTTGATGAATGCCCGAGGCGTGGGCAAAGGCATTGGCGCACACCACGGCTTTGTTCGGCTGAACCACAAAACCCGTGGTTTGGCTGACCATGCGGCTGGCCGCCACGATGTGGCTGGTGTCGATGCCGATGTCCAGACCAAAATAGTCGCGACGCGTCTTGACAGCCATCACGACCTCTTCGAGCGAGCAATTGCCCGCACGCTCTCCCAATCCGTTGATGGTGCACTCGACCTGACGGGCACCGCCAATCTTCACACCCGCCAGGGAATTGGCGACCGCCATGCCCAGATCGTTGTGGCAATGTACGGACCAAATGGCTTTGTCCGAGTTGGGAATGCGTTCACGCAATGTGCGGATGAATTCACCATACAACTCAGGCACCGCATAACCCACCGTATCGGGCACGTTGATGGTGGTCGCACCTTCGGTGATGACAGCTTCCAAGATGCGGCAGAGAAAATCCATGTCGCTGCGGTAACCGTCTTCCGGGCTGAACTCGATATCGCCGACCAGATTGCGGGCGAAACGGACCGATTGCTTGGCCTGCTCAAACACCTGGTCAGGCGTCATGCGCAGTTTCTTTTCCATGTGCAAGGGCGATGTGGCAATGAAGGTGTGAATGCGGCTGCTGTTCGCGCCTTTGAGCGCTTCAGCGGCACGTGAAATATCACGGTCATTGGCACGGGACAAGGAGCAAATGGTGGAATCCTTGATGGCGTCTGCAATGGTTTTGACCGCCTCGAAGTCGCCATTGGAGCTGGCCGCAAAACCAGCTTCGATCACGTCCACACGCAGACGCTCCAGTTGCCGGGCAATGCGCAGCTTTTCATCGCGGGTCATGGAGGCGCCGGGCGATTGCTCGCCGTCGCGCAAGGTGGTGTCGAAAATAATCAGTTTGTCAGCCATGTTCACTCCTGGTCAAATACCCGCAAGTCCAAGCAAAAAAGCAAAAGGCCCGTTGCGGATGGCATACGGGCCTTTTGGGAAAATGTTTGCGTGCGCTACACATCCCGCCCGTTGGGCAGTAGCAGTAGTGCAAACAAAGAAAAATTCATACGAACACTGTAGCACAGTTCAAAATTCGCGCTGTCGTTCAATGGACATCACTGGTGCAATCCGCGCTCTTCTGGCTCGTCGGTGGACGTGCTGATCATGCTGGTGGGCTGGCCTTTGGCCTTGCGCCACACATAGATGACGTAACCGCTCAGGCCATAGCCCACAAAGAGCGCAAACAAGACCGTCGGCGGATCGATGTTGACCACCGCAATGCCCAAGGCCACCAGAACCAGCGTGGCAAAGGGCACGCTTTTTTTCATGTGCATGTCCTTGAAGCTGTAAAACGGCACATTGGTCACCATCGTCAGCCCCGCGAACAGGCAAACGGCAAACATGCCCCAGGCCACGGTTTTGGCGGGGATGGCGTTCTCAAACATGATCCAGACAAAACCCATCACCAAAGCGGCTGCCGCAGGCGATGGCAAGCCTTGAAAGTAACGCTTGTCCACCACTGCCGTGTTCACGTTGAAGCGGGCCAGGCGCAACGCCGCACAGGAGCAATACACGAATGCCGCAATCCAGCCCCATCGCCCCAATTCTTTGAGCGTCCAGACGTAAGCGATCAGCGCGGGCGCCGCGCCAAAGGAGACCATGTCGGACAGCGAGTCCATCTGCTCACCAAAAGCACTCTGGGTGTTCGTCATGCGGGCCACCCTTCCGTCCAAGCTATCCAGCACCATGGCGCAGAAGATACCGACCGTGGCCAGATCAAAACGCCCGTTGATCGCCATGACCACGGCATAAAAACCAGCGAACAGCGCGGCCAGCGTGATCATGTTGGGCAGCATGTAAATGCCCTTGGAGGGTTTGCGTGCGGGCATCGGCGCGTCCATGTCTTCAGATTTTTCGTAACCGTTGTTCATCGTCTTCTCCTGTTGAGCGGGCCCACTGCGCCAACCTCGAACGCACAAGTTTAAGCCAGCGTGAACGCCCATTGAAAAAGGCCACCGCAGTGGCCTTTTTAAAATCACCAGAAAGGCGAGATCAGTTACGGGTTTTGTCAACCAGTTTGTTTTTCGCAATCCAGGGCATCATGGCGCGCAACTGGGCGCCCACGACTTCAATGGAGTGCTCGGAAGTCAAGCGGCGGCGGGCCGTCATGCTTGGGTAGTTGGTGCGACCTTCCAAGATGAACATCTTGGCGTATTCGCCAGTCTGGATGCGCTTCAAGGCGTTGCGCATGGCTTCACGGCTTTGCGCGTTGATCACCTCAGGACCTGTCACGTACTCGCCGTATTCGGCGTTGTTCGAGATCGAGTAGTTCATGTTGCCGATACCACCTTCGTAGATCAGGTCAACGATCAACTTCAACTCGTGCAAGCACTCGAAGTAAGCCATTTCAGGGGCGTAACCGGCTTCCACCAAAGTCTCGTAACCCATTTTGATCAGCTCAACCGCACCGCCGCACAGAACAGCCTGCTCACCGAACAAGTCGGTTTCGGTCTCTTCTTTGAAGTTGGTTTCAATGATGCCGGCTTTGCCGCCACCGTTGGCCATGGCATAGCTCAGGGCCAAAGCGCGTGCTTTGCCGCTCTTGTCCTGATGAATCGCCACCAGGTGAGGCACGCCGCCACCTTGGGTGTAGGTGTTGCGCACGGTGTGGCCTGGGGCCTTGGGTGCGACCATCCACACATCCAGGTCTTCGCGGGGAACGACTTGGTTGTAGTGCACGTTGAAGCCGTGGGCGAAAGCCAACGAAGCGCCTTGCTTGATGTGGGGGGCCACATTGTTGGTGTACACGTCGGCGATTTGCTCGTCAGGCAACAAGATCATGACCACGTCGGCCGCTTTGACCGCGTCGTTGACTTCCATCACGGTCAGTCCAGCCTTGCCGACTTTGTCCCACGATGCGCCACCTTTGCGCAGACCGACGACCACTTTGACGCCGCTGTCGTTCAGGTTCTGGGCGTGTGCGTGGCCTTGTGAGCCGTAACCGATGATGGCAACAGTCTTGCCCTTGATGACGCTCAGATCGCAATCTTTGTCGTAAAAAACTTTCACAGGGTTCTCCTTAGGAATAAACAGGTTCAATGGGTGGATTTAGACGCGCAGGATGCGCTCGCCGCGCCCGATACCGCACGCACCAGTGCGCACGGTCTCCAAAATGGCGCTACGGTCGATCGCCTCGAGGAAGGCGTCGTTCTTGGACTGGTCACCGGTGAGCTCAATGGTGTAACTCTTGTCGGTGACGTCGATCACGCGGCCGCGAAAGATGTCGGCCATGCGTTTCATTTCTTCACGCTCTTTGCCCACGGCGCGCACCTTCACGAGCATCAGTTCGCGCTCGGTGTAGGCACCTTCGGTCAGGTCCACCACCTTGACCACCTCGATCAGGCGGTTCAGGTGCTTGGTGATCTGCTCGATCACGTCATCCGACCCGGTGGTCTGGATGGTCATGCGCGACAGGCTGGGGTCTTCGGTGGGGGCCACCGTGAGGGACTCGATGTTGTAACCACGGGCCGAAAACAGACCCACCACGCGGGACAGCGCCCCGGCTTCGTTTTCAATCAGTACAGCGATGATGTGTTTCATGATCACAGATCCTCCACGCCCATGAGCATCTCGGTGATGCCCTTGCCAGCCTGAACCATGGGGAACACGTTCTCCGTAGGGTCCGTGCGGATGTCCAGAAAAACAGTGCGGTCTTTCAGTCTGCGGGCCTCGCGCAATGCAGGCTCTACGTCTTCAGGACGTTCGACCAAAATGCCCACATGGCCATAGGCTTCGGCCAACTTCACAAAGTTGGGCAAAGCGTCCATGTAGCTGTGGCTGTAACGGCCAGAATATTCGATCTCTTGCCACTGACGCACCATGCCCAGATAGCGGTTGTTCAGCGCCACAATTTTGATCGGCGTGTTGTATTGCAGGCAGGTGGACAATTCCTGAATACACATCTGTACCGAGCCTTCACCCGTCACGCAGAACACTTCACTGTCCGGCTTGGCCAGCTTGATGCCCATGGCGTAGGGAATGCCCACACCCATGGTGCCCAAGCCACCCGAGTTGATCCAGCGGCGTGGCTCGTTGAACTTGTAGTACTGGGCAGCCCACATCTGGTGCTGACCCACATCAGAGGTGATGTAGGCGTCGGCATCCTTGGTCATGTCCCACAAAGTTTCAATGACCTTTTGGGGCTTGATCACCACCGAATTGTTGCTGTCGTACTTCATGCAATTACGGCTGCGCCAGCCTTCAATGGTCTCCCACCACTGGCCCAGCGCCTGTGCATCGGGCTTGAGGCCCGACTCACGGATCATGCCCATCAATTCAGTCAACACATCCTTCACGTCACCCACGATCGGCACATCCACTTTGACGCGCTTGGAAATGCTGGACGGATCGATGTCGATGTGGATGATCTTGCGGTCCACCGACGCAAAGTGCTTGGGATTGCCAATCACCCGGTCGTCAAAACGTGCACCCACCGCCAGCAAGACATCGCAGTTTTGCATGGCGTTGTTGGCTTCCAGGGTGCCATGCATCCCCAGCATGCCCAGGAAACGGCGGTCCGTGGCCGGAAAAGCGCCCAAACCCATCAAGGTGTTGGTGACAGGCACGTTGAGCATGTCCACCAAAGCCCGCAACTCCGGGCTGGCGTTGCTCAACAACACGCCACCACCTGTGTAAATGTAGGGGCGCTTGGCCGACATCAGCAGCTGCAGGGCCTTGCGGATCTGCCCGCCGTGGCCTTTGCGTACGGGGTTGTAAGAACGCATCTCGACCGACTCGGGATAGCCCGAATACAGCGCCTTGTTGAAAGACACGTCTTTGGGCACGTCCACCACCACGGGACCAGGGCGGCCACTGCGTGCAATGTGGAAGGCCTTTTTCATGATCTCGGCCATGTCTTTGGCGTCTTTGACCAGGAAATTGTGCTTCACGATGGGACGGGTGATGCCTACGGTGTCGCACTCCTGGAACGCATCCAGACCGATGGCCGCAGTGGGCACTTGCCCGCTGATGATCACCATGGGAATGCTGTCCATGTAAGCGGTAGCGATACCGGTCACCGCATTGGTCAGGCCGGGGCCCGAGGTGACCAATGCCACACCCACTTCGCCTGTGGCACGGGCAAAGCCATCGGCCGCGTGCACAGCCGCCTGCTCGTGACGCACCAGCACATGCTGAATGGTGTCTTGTTTGTAAAAAGCGTCGTAGATGTGAAGCACGGCACCACCGGGGTATCCCCAGATGTATTGCACGTTTTCAGCCTGAAGCGCTTTGACGAGAATTTCTGCGCCGCGCAATTCTTGAGCGCCCGCAGAACCAGATGCCGATTCGGCTTTGTTGATTTCCATATATTCAACCTTTGTGAATTTCTCTAACGAAAAACCTTGGGTGCCCCTGGGCTCGACTCTTGTGAAGTGGCTTTGGGACTTGAGACCACAGACATGGGCACCAAACTGTAAAAGTGCCGGACGGTGATCCGTTTGCTTTTTTTCAATTGCAATCGCGCATTATCGCATTTGTCAAAGCCCCCTCCAAAAACCAAGCCACAAACGCACGGCAAGTGCCATAATTCGCACCGTTGGAACTCAAGTCGCTTGGCAAACCAGTTCATCTCCCACCTCAAACACAGGCAAAAGCACCGCTGACGCGGACGCTGAAAAAAGTTGGCATCCGACGCGGAACTCTCAGAATTTCTGAAAAACATGGAAAAAAAGGCGTTCAAACGCGCCTACTACCATGTCCGGAACGAGGATGCCGCCCTGGACATCCTGCAAGACAGCATGATCAAGCTGTGCACCAACTACGCAGACAAGCCCGTGGCCGAGCTGCCCCTGCTGTTTCAGCGCATCCTGTCCAACACCATGCTGGACTGGTTTCGTCGGCAAAAAACCCGCAATGCGCTTTTCAGCAACCTGAGTGACTTCGGTTCTGGCGATACAGAAGGCGACTTTGATCTGCTGGAAGTGACCGCCGACACCTCAAACGAAGCGGCCACAGAAAGCGCAGAACAGTGGGTGGGGCGCGTACAAACCCTTGAGCACATCGAAACAGCGGTCATGGCTTTGCCGCCACGTCAACGAGAAGCCTTCCTGCTGCGTTACTGGGAGGAGCTGGATATTGCAGAAACAGCTGCCGTGATGGGCTGCTCAGAAGGCAGCGTCAAAACCCATTGTTCTCGGGCCATTCAAGCCTTGAGCAAAACCTTGGGAACACAAGGAATCAGACCATGAAAATCCACAATACACCGACCGAGCATGACATTGACCGCTGGGGACAGTACTTTTCAGGCCAACTGAGTTTGGCCACACCCAATCTGCCCCACGACATCAGCGAACGTCTGCGCGTGGCACGCCAACTGGCAATCTCCCAGCGCAAACCACTGGTGCAGCCACGGCTGGCGAAACAGGCACAAATGAACCACGACGGTAGCCTGACTGCGCCCGCCGATGAAGGCCTGAACCTTTGGAGCATTCTGGCATCTGCACTGCCTTTGGTGGCTCTGGTGGTGGGCTTGATGGCGATTCATTGGGTGCAACAAGACAGCATCATCTCTGAAATCGCAGCCACCGATTCAGCCTTGCTCACCGACGAATTGCCGCCTGCCGCCTACACCGATGTCGGCTTTGCACAGTTTTTAAAACAGGACCTCGGGGCAGGAACCACACATGACTGACATGGCCAACAGCCGGCAACACCGCCCTGCAACAGCCCTGAAAATGGCTTGCGGGTGGCTCCTGTCGGTCTGTTTGACCAGCACTGGCGCGCAAACGCCAGCTCCAACGGCCCCAACGCCGGCCGCCCCCAGGGCCAGTGCACCACAAATCAAGGCGGCACCAGTCTCACAGGCATGGCAACAACTGACCCCCAGGCAAAAACAAGCCTTGGCACCATTGGGTGCGCAGTGGGGTGCGCTGACAGCACAGCAGCAAAACAAATGGTTGACCATTTCGCATAATTTTGCGCAACTGTCCGTGACCGACCAAATCACGATGCATGCGAGGATGGCCGACTGGGTAGCCCTCAGCCCCCAGCAACGCCATCTGGCTCGCTTGAATTTCAACACGCTGCAAAGCGTGCCCAAAGAAGACAAAAAGGCCAAATGGGAGGCCTACCAAGCCCTTTCAGCAGAAGAAAAGCGCCTGCTTTCCGCCGGGTCCGGGACACCCTCCAAGAGTGCCGCGCCTACGGCCAAGCCGTTGGAACCCCATCGCCAGGTCCAAACCCCTGTGCGACCCGCAGCCGGAACCCTGGCAGCGCCCACGGCCATTGACCGCAAAACACTGTTGCCTCGCCCCCCCGCCCTGGCGGCACCTGCTCCTTCTGCACCCACACCAACGCCGCAGCCAGCGGGAACACCCGATGCTGGCCGGCCAGCCACAGAAACCGCTCCCTCATGAAACAAAACGGCACGGCCACTTCGCCCGACCCCGACATCACCCCCTCCCTCACGCGCCGCATGGCTTGCTGGATCTATGAAGGCATGCTGTTGTTTGGTGTCATGGTGTCATCTGGATTGGCTTATTTCATTGCCGCTTACTGGCTCACTGGCCTGGCACCCGGCGACATGAACATGCAGCCTCAACTGAAATCGGGCCTGCAAGCCGTCAGCTTCTTTGTGCTGGGCTTATATTTCACCTGGATGTGGCACCGTGGTCAAACCTTGGCCATGAAGACCTGGCGCATTGCAATGGTCGATCTGCAGGGGCAAAGGGTGAGTCGAAAAATGGCATTCAAACGTTACATGGCCAGCTGGTTGTGGTTCCTGCCGCCCATGGCCACCGCTGCCCTGCTCCACTTGCCCGCCATCGAGGCATCCCTTCTGACCCTGGCTTGGGTGACCGTCTGGGCGTTGTTGAGCCGATTCCATCCAGAACGCCAGTTTTGGCATGATGCCCTGGCGAGAACACGCCTGATTTCTGTGCGTTGACCCTACCAGACCCGCCTCTTTCTCATGCACGATCCATCGACACCCCCGCCCCTCGAGGTCAATCCTCAAAAAGCACGCAAAGGACTGAACCGCATCGTTCATGCCGGGGGGTACTCCATCCAGGGCTTGCGCGCAGCTTGGGGCGAAACAGCCTTTCGTCAGGAAGCCACCCTGGCCATGGCCTTGGTGCCCCTGGCTTTCTGGCTGGGCCAAAACTGGATGGAAGTCAGCTTGTTGGCTGGATCGGTCTTGCTGGTCATGATCGTGGAGTTGCTCAACACCGGCATCGAATCGGCCATTGACCGCATCGGCCCAGAATGGCACGACTTGTCCAAGCGCGCCAAAGACATGGGCAGTGCCGCGGTCCTGCTCAGTTTGCTGCTGTGCGCCGGGGTTTGGCTGGGTGCCCTGTGGCATCGCTTTGGTTGAGCCCCATGAACCCACCCAAAACCCCGCCAGCATTCTCGATTTGCGTTTACTGTGGCTCCAGAGCGGGCCACAAGCCCGAGTTTGCCCAACTTGCGGTCAAGGTGGGCACCTGGATCGGGGCGCACGGCGGGCAACTGGTCTATGGTGGTGGGCGCAACGGCCTGATGGGTTTGGTGGCCGAAGCCACCATGGCCGCCGGTGGCACGGTGGTGGGCATCATCCCCACCGCCTTGGTCGAAAAAGAATGGGCACACCAGGGCTGTACCGAGCTGCACGTGGTGGACACCATGCACGAACGCAAACGCCTGATGGCCGAAAAAGCCGATGCCTTTGTGGCTTTGCCAGGCGGCATTGGCACCTTTGAAGAACTGTTCGAAGTCTGGACCTGGCGCCAGCTGGGTTACCACGACAAGCCGGTGGGCATCCTCAACAGCCATGGCTATTACGACGGTCTGATGGCTTTCATGGACCAGGTGGTCCGCGACGGCTTCATGACCGAGTGGCAAACCCAACTGGTCATGGTGGGCACAGAACCCCAAGCCTTGTTGCAAGGCCTGGTGGAGGCTGCGGGCTTTGCCCCGCCTGCCAAAGTCGGATTGCTCTGACCTGCAGCACGCCGCTCAAATGGCGGTTTCGTCCTGTTCGCCCGTACGGATGCGCACCACGCGCTCGACCGAAGTCACAAAAATCTTGCCGTCACCAATCTTGCCAGTGCGCGCAGCCTTGACGATGGCATCCACACAGCGGTCTACGTCTTCGTTCTTGACCACCACCTCAACCTTCACTTTGGGCAGAAAATCAACCACATACTCAGCACCGCGGTACAGCTCGGTGTGGCCTTTTTGACGGCCAAAACCCTTGACTTCGGTCACGGTGAGACCGGTCACACCACATTCGGCCAGGCCTTCCCGGACCTCTTCCAGCTTGAAAGGTTTGATGACGGCGGTGATCTGCTTCATGAAAAGTCCTAAAAGAATAATTAAGCGCGAAATTTGTTGGTCATAGGATAACGCCAATCCTTGCCAAAACTGCGGTGGGTCACGCGAATGCCCACCGGAGATTGGCGGCGTTTGTACTCGTTGAGTTTGATCAGGTGGGTCACTTTTTCCACATCTTGGCGCTCAAAGCCATCGGCAATCAGCGCCTCCACACCTTCATCGTTTTCCATGTACCGCTGAATGATCGCATCCAGCACCTCATAAGCCGGCAGGCTGTCCTGGTCTTTCTGGTCGGGGCGCAACTCGGCGCTGGGCGGACGGGTGATGATGCGCTCAGGGATCGGCTGACTGCCCGAGCCATAGGGGTCGTTCAGGTTGCGCCAGCGGGCCAGATCGAACACCCGGGTTTTGACCACGTCCTTGATCACCGCAAAGCCGCCCGCCATGTCACCGTACAAAGTGCAATAGCCGGTGGCCATCTCGCTCTTGTTGCCCGTGGTCAACACCAGCGCGCCCGTCTTGTTGGACAGCGCCATGAGCAGTGTGCCGCGAATGCGGGCCTGAATATTCTCTTCGGTCGTGTCTTCTTTCAAGCCTGCAAACTGGCCCGCCAAAGCTTGCTTGAAGCCGTCAAACAGCGGCGCAATGGCGATTTCGTCGTACCGCACATTCAAGCGCTTGACCATGTCACGCGCGTCGATCCAGCTGATGTCGGCGGTGTAAGGCGATGGCATCATCACCGCATGGATCTTGTCGGCACCGATCGCGTCTACCGCAATGGCCAAGACCAACGCCGAATCAATGCCGCCCGACAAACCCAAAATCACGCCCTTGAAACCGTTTTTGCCCAGATAGTCGCGCACCCCAAGCACCAGGGCATCCCACAGCTCGGCATCGTGCGAGGCCAAGGGCACCAGGGCATGGGCTGGCGCGGTCAAATCAACGCCCGCCTGACCCGGTAGGAGATCGGCCTGCAGCGTCAACGCGGCTTCGCGAAAGCCCTCAGCCCGCGCCACCACCTGAGCTTGCGTGTTCAGCGCAAACGACCGCCCCTCAAAAATCACCTCGTCTTGACCGCCCACCAGGTGCGCATAAACCAAGGGCAAACCACAGTCGGCCACACGCTCGCGCATGCGCTGCTCGCGTTCGACGCCCTTACCGGCATGGAAGGGGGATGCGTTCAACACCGCCAACACCTGCGCGCCTGCGTCACGTGCCAGCCGCGCAGGCTCGTCGAACCAGGCGTCTTCGCAAATCAGCAAGCCCACCTGAACGCCCTCGACCTCGAACACGCCCACGCCCTGGCCGGGGGTGAAATAGCGGCGTTCGTCAAACACCTGGTAATTTGGCAACTCGCGCTTGTCGTAATGGGCCACCACCTGCCCTTCACACAACACCGATGCACGGTTGTGGCGTCGGGTCACGGCCACGCTTCGGGTCCGCAAGCCACCGCCCTCGGGGTGGCCTACCACCACATGCAGGCCCTTTAACCCGGCCAGCTCGCGGGCCACCGTTTTCAGGGCATCATCGCAGGCGTCAATAAATGCTGGGCGCAGCAGCAAGTCTTCGGCAGCGTAGCCGCAAATCGACAACTCGGGCGTGATCAACAAACGTGCGCCTTGGGCATATGCCGAAGTGGCGGCATCGATGATTTTGCGGGCATTGCCCGGCATGTCACCCACAACGAAGTTGAGCTGGGCCACACAAATTTGGAGAGTCATACAGGTGCAGAAAAATGGGAGCTTGAATTATGTCACCCGGGTGCTGGAGGACTTGAACGCCATCGCGCCCCAGGCCTGGGACGATTTGCTCACCCGGCAGGATGCGCCCTCCCCCTTCATGCAGCATGCCTATTTGTCGGCCATGCACAGCAGCCAGTCGGCCAGCCCCGAGACCGGTTGGACCTTGCAAGTGGTCAGCCTGTGGCGGGACACTCCGCAAGGCCCGGTTCTGGCGGCCGCCTGCCCGCTCTACAGCAAGACCCATTCGCGTGGCGAATACGTGTTTGACCATGCCTGGGCCGATGCCTACGACCGCCATGGCCTGGCGTATTACCCCAAAGCCCTGGTGGCATCGCCTTTCACGCCCGTGCCCGGCAGCCGCTTGCTGGCCGAATCAGACGCCGCACGGCAGGCCTTGCTGGCGGCCTTGCTCAACCTGTGCCAAGTGCAAGACATACCGTCCCTGCACATTTTGTTCGCCAGCCAACAAGACTTGCGAGCCTGTGCGCAGGCGGGTTTGCACCAGCGCAGCCAGGTCCAGTTCCACTGGCAAAACCAGGGCTGGCGCGACTTTGATGATTTTTTGGGCAGCCTGAACCAGGAAAAACGCAAAAAAATCCGGCAAGAACGCCGCAAGGTGCAAGAAGCGGGGGTGGCATTTCGTGCCGTGCTAGGACCGGACATGTCCGATGCCGACTGGGCCTTGCTGCTGCGTTGCTACCAGCAAACCTATTGGGAGCACGGCAACGCACCCTACCTGACCCCGGCCTTTTTTGCGTCCATGCGCACCAGCATGGCCCGCCACTGGTTGTTGTTTGTGGCTGAGCAAGGAGACCAGGCCATTGGCATCAGCCTGATCGGTTTGCACCTGGACGCCCAAGGTCTGCCCGAAGTGGCCTACGGCCGTTATTGGGGCGCACTGGCGCGCGTGGACTGCCTGCACTTTGAGGCTTGTTATTACCAACCGATTGAATGGTGCATCCAGCACGGCCTCCAACGCTTTGAGGGCGGCGCCCAGGGCGAACACAAAATGGCCCGAGCCCTGCTGCCCACCCCAACGCACAGTGCCCACTGGCTGGCGCACCCGGCATTTTCAGAAGCCGTGGCGCGGTTTTTAGAGCGCGAGAAAACGGGTGTTGAAAACTACCTGGAAGCGCTGCACCAGCACTCTCCTCTCAAAGCGGCAACGCCACGTGGAATGCCGACCCCGCAAGCTCCCTTGTAGGTCGGCACCTTCAGGTCCGACATCTCAAAGCTCGAGCCCGCCCCATGAAAAACGCCTGCTCGGCGCGCACCGGGCAGGCGTTGGAAGTGTGGTCCAGCGTCCACCGAAGTGGACGTTGGCACGGCCACATCAGGCCTTGGCTTTGTTGTAGCTGGCGATGCCGTCCAGGATTTCTTTGTGGGCCGATTCTTTGCCTTCCCAGCCCAGCACCTTGACCCACTTGCCTTTTTCGAGGTCTTTGTAATGCTCAAAGAAGTGGGCGATCGCGTTGCGGCGCATCGCGTTCACATCCTCAATGTCTTGCCAGTGGTCATACATCGGCAAGATTTTGGTGGTCGGCACAGCAATCACCTTGCCATCGACACCCGCCTCGTCTTCCATCATCAGAATGCCCAGGGCTCGGCAAGGCACCACCACACCAGGGTGCAACGCGTAGGGCGTGATCACCAACACGTCCACAGGGTCACCGTCACCTGAAAGGGTTTGCGGCACATAACCATAGTTGGTGGGGTAGTGCATAGCCGTGGTCATGAAACGGTCCACGAACAAGGCGCCGGTTTCCTTGTCCACTTCGTACTTGATCGGGTCGGCGTTCATCGGGATTTCGATGATGACGTTGAAGGCTTCGGGCACTTTGCTGCCGGGGGTGACGTTGTCGAGGGACATCTTGCGGGTCTCTTTGTGAAAAGTTAAGAAAAACGGTAATCGCTAGGGATTAACCCCGATTTTACTTTCACAGGCCTTGCGCAAATCCCAATCCGGCCTCTTTAATGAAGTGTTGGCCAATCGTTCTCCGGTTTCGGCGATCGAGGAAGCAACGCCGTGGAGGGGCCTCCAGCGCGTTGCCCCCTCTGTTCAGCGACAACCATCGAGGAGTTCAACGATGACAGGAAATTCAGCGCTCGTTTTGGCGCTCGTCTGTGGTCTGATTGCCGTGGCTTACGGCATTTGGGCCCGGGGGTGGATCCTTTCTCAAGATGCCGGCAATGCCCGGATGCAGGAAATCTCGGCCGCCATTCAAGCAGGTGCGGCCGCCTACTTGGCCCGTCAATACAAAACCATTGCCATCGTTGGTGTGGTGCTGGCGATTCTGATGGGCACCTTTCTGGACGGCGTCACAGCCGTAGGCTTTGTGATCGGGGCGGTCTTGTCCGGTGCTTGTGGCTTCATTGGCATGAATGTGTCTGTGCGGGCCAATGTGCGCACAGCCCAAGCCGCGACCCACGGCATTGGCCCGGCACTGGACGTGGCCTTCCGGGGCGGCGCCATCACCGGCATGCTGGTGGTCGGCCTGGGCCTGCTGGGTGTGACGGGCTTTTTTTGGTTTCTCACCGGCAACGGCAACCTGACGCCCGACAAAAACTTGGCCACCTTGCTCAACCCCTTGATCGGTTTTGCCTTTGGCTCGTCCCTGATCTCGATTTTCGCCCGGCTAGGCGGCGGCATTTTCACCAAGGGCGCTGATGTGGGTGCCGACCTGGTGGGCAAGGTCGAAGCCGGCATTCCCGAAGACGACCCGCGCAACCCGGCGGTGATCGCCGACAACGTGGGCGACAACGTGGGCGACTGCGCCGGTATGGCCGCCGACTTGTTCGAAACCTATGCCGTGACCCTGATCGC